>ERZ1035027.13-NODE-13-length-148890-cov-42.400370_pt1 | contig 148890 bp, 125 predicted proteins | sample MGYA00520604_ERZ1035027 | MGnify/ENA primary metagenome ERZ1035027 (study PRJEB33766, sample SAMN09781743) | gut metagenome | biome: gut microbiome | host: Homo sapiens | place: Madagascar | study: EMG produced TPA metagenomics assembly of the PRJNA485056 data...
AAGAAAAATTTCAAAAGAAAAAAGAATAAAAAACGGAGGTAATTATGTTTCAAACCCTGATCGCCCAGATAAAGGAATACAAGAAACCCTCAATCCTAGCGTCCCTCTTCATGACGCTAGAAGTTATGTTTGAGATTTCCATTCCCTTTGTCATGGCCAATCTTTTGGACAAAGGTGTCCAGCAATCTAACATGTCTAACATTTGGCTCTATGGTGGCCTAATGTTGGTCTGTGCCTTCCTGTCGCTTTTCTGTGGGATGCAGTCGGCACGCTATGCGGCCTTTGCCTCTGCTGGATTTGCCAAGAATCTACGTCAGGCCATTTTCAAAAAGGTTCAAACCTTCTCTTTTGAAAATATCGATAAGTTTTCAGCTGGTGGTTTGGTAACACGTATGATGACTGATGTTACTAACGTGCAGAACTCTTACCAGATGATTATCCGTGTCTGTGTACGTGCACCACTTAATCTGATTTTTGCCATTGCAGCAAGTTTCCTGATTAATGGCGAAATGGCTTGGATTTTCGTTGGTGTGACACTCTTCCTCGGTCTGGTTTTGGCCATTATTACCAAAATCGTATATCCTCTCTTTACTCAAGTGTTTGAGGCTTATGACAACCTCAATAACAGTATCAAGGAAAACATCACCAACATGCGTGTGGTGAAATCCTATGTTAAAGAGCAGGAAGAGACTGACAAATTCAAGAAGGCCTCACGTCGTATTTACAAGATGTTCATGCGTGCCATTCGTGTGGTTGTCATGTCTAACCCAGCCATGATGTTGTCTATGTATGCATCCTTCCTCATGATTTCTTGGTTTGGTGCCCATCTTATCGTTGGAGGTAGCCTGACTACTGGGGAATTGACTTCCATGTTCAGCTACACCATGACCATTCTCATGTCACTCATGATGTTTATGATGATCTTTGTCATGTTGTCTATCTCTATGGCCTCTGTAGAGCGTATCAATGAAGTTCTCAACACTGATTCAACCATTGTTTCACCTGAAAATGGCTTGACAGAAGTCATAGATGGTTCTATCAGCTTTGATCATGTGGATTTCTCATATACTGATGAAAATGGTGATAAGACCCATGTCCTCAAAGATATCACACTTGATATTAAGTCTGGTGAGGTTATCGGTATTCTTGGTGGAACAGGTTCTGGGAAATCAAGTTTGGTTCAGTTGATTCCTCGTCTTTACGATGTGGAAGCTGGTCAAGTTAAGGTTGCTGGCCACGATGTTAAGGATTATGATTTGGATAGCTTGCGTAAGCAAGTTGCTATGGTGCTACAAACCAACGTCCTTTTCTCAGGGACCATTAAGGAAAATATGCGTTGGGGAAATAAACAGGCGACAGATGAAGAAATCATTGAAGCTTGTAAGATTGCCCAAGCTGATGAATTTATCCAAGAGTTTAAGGATGGCTATGACACCAAGATTGAACGTGGTGGAGCCAATGTCTCAGGAGGACAACGTCAACGTCTTTGTATTGCACGTGCCCTTCTCATGAATCCAAAAATCTTGATTCTTGATGATTCGACATCGGCAGTTGATACTAAGACAGATAGTTTGATTCGTCAAGGTTTTGCGTCAAGCCTAAAGGAAACAACTAAGATTATCATCGGACAACGTATTTCATCTATCCAAGATGCAGACCGCATCGTTGTTATGGATGACGGCCGTATCGATGCTATTGGTACCCACGATGAATTGGTGGCTAACAATGCCATTTATCGTGACGTCTACAAGATGCAAACACAAGGGAAAGGAGTAGCAGATGCAGAATAAGAAAAAAGCTAATTGGGGCTCTCTAGCACGTCTTCTACGCTTTTTGTGGCAAGACTACAAACTTTCGCTTTCTATCGCCTTTGTCCTCATTGTGGTCGCTTCTTTGGCAACGGTCAATTTGACGGCTTCTATTCAGTCCTTGGTTGACGTTTATGTTCAACCCATGCTCAAATCTGGTAGCCACGATTTTAGACCGCTTTTACGTTTCTTGACTTCGGTGGGTGTTTTCTGTCTTATCGGTGTGATTGCCAACTATGTGTCATCACTCCTCATGGCGACGATTTCGCAAGATTCTCTGCGTTCCCTTCGTAATCAGCTCTTTGCTCGTATGCAAAAGCTGCCCGTTCGTTACTTTGATACTCACCAACACGGTGACATCATGTCTATCTACACCAACGACATCGATGCCCTTCGTCAGGCCATTGAACAATCCATTCCACAGTTGCTACAAACAGCCATTACCCTTATCGGTGTGACAGTAACCATGCTTACCGTGAGTCCTCTCCTTTTTATCGTGGTTCTGGTCGTGGTAGGTATCATGTTTATGGTTATTAAAAATGTATCCGCTAAATCAGGCCGTTACTTCGGTGAACAACAAAAGAATCTGGGGATTGAAAATGGCTTCATCGAGGAAATGATGTCAGGTCAAAAGGTGGTCAAGGCCTTTGTCCACGAAGAAGAAAGCATGGCTGATTTTGACAAGATTAACGAGCAACTCTTTGAATCTTCTTACTTGGCTAACCGCTATGCCAATGTTCTCATGCCAATTCTTGGGAACTTAGGAAATGTTTCCTTTGTTTTGACCGCCTTGGTCGGTGGACTCTTTGCCCTTAATGGCGTCGGTGGTTTGACTATCGGTGGTCTCATGGCCTTCCTACAATTGAACCGTTCCTTCAACGGACCTATTACTCAGGTCTCTCAACAACTTAACTTTGTCCTTATGGCGCTTGCTGGTGCTGACCGTATCTTTGACCTCTTGGATGAGCCAGAAGAAGTAGACCAAGGTAAGGTCACTCTGGTCAACTACGAATTGGTAGACGGTCAAATGGTTGTGACAGACAAGAAAACCAATCTCTGGGCTTGGAAACACCCACGTCCAAATGGCGACTACGAATTGGTCGAGTTGGTCGGAAATGTGGTCTTCCAAGACGTTGATTTCTCTTACGATGGTAAGAAACAAATCCTTCATGACGTTAATCTATACGCAGACAAGGGGCAAAAGGTTGCCTTTGTTGGTGCGACGGGTGCAGGTAAGACAACGATTACTAACTTGGTTAATCGTTTCTACGACATCCAATCTGGTGTGATTACCTATGATGGTATTGATGTCAAGCTGATTGAAAAAGATTCTCTTCGTCGATCACTTGGTATCGTGCTTCAAGATACCCATCTCTTCACGGGAACTATCGCTGAAAATATTGCCTATGGTCGTGCCGATGCGACACGCGAGGAAATCCTTGAAGCTGCCCGTATTGCTAATGTGGATTCCTTTGTGCAACATTTGGACAATGGTTATGACACTGTTCTTACAGATGATGGCGCAGGCTTGTCTAATGGACAACGTCAGCTGATTGCAATTGCGCGTGCTGCCCTTGCCAATGCACCGGTTCTTATCCTTGATGAGGCGACTTCCTCTATTGACTCTCGTACTGAAAAAATGGTACAAGAGGGGATGGACCGACTTATGGAAGGACGTACGGTCTTCGTTATCGCCCACCGTCTTTCAACCATCGTTAATTCTGATGTTATCATGGTTATGGATCATGGACGTATCATTGAACGTGGTGATCATGATGCCCTTATGGAACAAGGTGGTACCTACTACCGACTCTATACTGGTGGTCTTGAAATTGATTAACATTAAAAGAACTCAGGTTTTGCCTGAGTTCTTTGCATATGAAGAAAAGGTTTCTTTTGAGAATTTTCTTATAAAAACGACAGATTTAATGTCTTAAATCTCAACTTCTTCTAAACCGAGTGAGTCTAGTCGATAGATCTTTTGGCAGACTTGTCTGAGATAGTTGACATCATGTGATACTGTAAGAATTACACCTGGATAGTTCTCAAAGAGCTGTCGGACTTGGGGTTGTGAGGTGGGTAAAAAATTTTGGTTGCTTCATCTAAGATTAGGAGCTGAGGGCTTTCTAAGACTATATGCAGTAGGAGCAGTTTTCCTTTTTGCCCACCAGATAGGTCAGCGATTGAAGGCACTGCATCCATAAAATGAGACACAAAAAAAGCATATTCAGTAGAAACTAAGCTAGCCTGTATCGAATGGTTTCATTCTGTTCTCAACTCTGAAACCTTCCATCTCTATAATTGAAGAAACTTAACTATAGTATAATAGATATTGTTAAAAATGACATCATATTTTATAATGAAGCTAGAATTCAACAAAAATTAAATGACCAGTCTCCTGTAGAGTACAGAAAACTGGTCGCATAAGAGGTTTTTCTTGTCCCATTATTGGGGTGCAGTGCCAGTAGTGGGGCTCTTTTGTGTCTATTGAAAGATGATCTTCACTTACATTAAAGTATTAGATAAAGAATAAAATAAAAGAGATTAGACCAATTATTTTACTTTGGGATTGTTATTAGTTTAAATTTCAAGAGAATATTTTTACAAATGTTAGAGTCTTTGTAGTTATTTACATGAAAAGGTTTTAGATGTTTTCATGAAAGAAAAGTATGGTCGCTAAACAATTATTTATATTGATTAAAAATTAGAGAAAATACTTGCCTAAACATTAAAAAAAGGATATGATAGACCTCTGAAGAAGGTTAATAGATGCATAAAGTGCGTGTTTATCCGATAATATCTTTATTTTTGACGTGCCTTCGAGGTACAATGATTAACAAATAGGAAGTTTATGAATGAAACAAGCAAATCATGTTGTTGAAAAAGTGACAAAATACGCTATTCGTAAATTGTCAGTTGGTGTTGGACCAGTTGCTATTGGAACATTCTTCATAGCAGGTGGTCTTTTCGTGTCTAAGCCAGTTTCGGCGGATCAGGTTACTACGGATCCATCGGTACATCTGGCTTATGTTACTGAAAATGAATTGACAGCCGAAGAGCAGAAGCAAGTGGTTCATGCTATTCCAAAGGCATATCAAAATGATGATACTTTTTATCTGGTCTATAAACGTAAGGGAGATAGTCAAGCTACTCTGCCTAAGACAGGCAGTTCTGACTGGGCGGCAACAGGGTTAGGACTGACGACAGCAACTTTGGCTGTGCTCCTATTTTCAAAAAAATATCGCAAAAAGAGTATTGGATTGGTCTTGATTGGAGCAGCTGGGCAAAGCTTACTTATCCCTCTTGAGGTTCTTGCTTTGCAAAATAAAGAGTTGCAGGCTTATAATCAGAATCTAGCTGTCTCAGATGAGGCGGACCTAGCTAAAGGTGTTATTACCATTGATGGTTATGAGTATGTCGGTTATTTGCGTTACTCATCTAAGCCTGAGCTTGAACAACCTTTGGAGAATACTTTGAAAGGACTTGAGCCATCAAGAGAAGATAGAAACACAGCAAGCCGGTATGAAATAGATAAAGAAATAAGTTGGGGAAAAGGAACTCAGGAAGCCGGTCACGCAGGTGAATCCTTTGTTCAACCTGCCAATCTAGAGTACACTGACTCAATCAGTGCTAATGGCACGCAAGAATCAGGTCATGAAGGCGAATCCCTTGTTCAACCAGCAGTCCCAGAGAACACTGTCCCAGAGTACACTGGATCGATCAGTACCGATGGCACGCAAGAATCCGGTCACGAAGGCGAATCTCTAGTTCAACCAGCAACCCCAGAGTACACAGGTCCAATTAGTGATAACGAAACACAAGAATCCGGTCATGAAGGCGAATCTCTAGTTCAACCAGCAACACCAGAGTATACAGGTCCAATTAGTGCCAATGGTACGCAAGAATCCGGTCACGAAGGTGAGGCAGCTGTTCAACCTGCTAACCCAGACTATACAGGTAAACTGGAAGCCAAGGGTACACAGGAATCCGGTCACAAAGGTGAGGCAGCTGTTCAACCTGCTAACCCAGACTATACAGGCAAACTAGAAGCTAAGGGTACACAAGAATCAGGTCACGAAGGTGAGGCAGCTGTTCAACCTGCTAACCCAGACTATACAGGCAAACTAGAAGCTAAGGGTACACAAGAATCAGGTCATGAAGGTGAGGCTATTGTCCAAGCTGAGAATCCTGTTTATACCCCAGTTGTCGGAAGTATCACAGAGACTGAAACGCAAGCCATTGATTATCCTATCGAAGTTATTACTGATGATAACAAATATGTGGATGAAGAAGTTGTTGATCAAGAGGGCCAAAAAGGTAGCCAAGAAATCCATAAAGTTTACCAAACCATTGATGGTGTTAAGATTGGTGAGCCGACTATTGTGTCAGGTAAGGTTATTGAGGTGCCACAACCTAGAAAAATCCGTCGTGGCAGCAAGCCTCTAGATGGGACAACGACTGAAGAGTCTATTGTAGAGCTTCCATTTAAAGAAATTGTCCAAGAAGATGATACACTTGAGAAAGGCGTTGTGCAGGTTGTCCAAGAAGGACAAAAAGGACAAAATAAAATTACCAAGATTTATAAGACCTTTAAGGGAAGTAAGACTGCTGAAGAACCAACTGTTACTGAAACAGTGCTAGTTCCTGCCCAAGATCGTATCGTTCGCAAAGGTACTAAGATATCTGAAAAACCAGTTCTTACACTGACACAGGTTGACAAGGATGACTTGAGTCGCAGTGCTAAACTTAGCTACAACTTGACTAATCCAGGTTCAGCAGCTATCACGACTATTAAGGCGGTCCTCAAGCAAGATGGACAGGTTATTCAAACGCTTGATATTCCTAGCACGACCTTGACTGCTGACTTAACCAACTTAGCCTATTACAAGCCTTATACCCTTACGACAACCATGACCTTTGATCGTGGCAACGGTGAGGAGAGTCAGGTTTTGGCAGACCAAACTATCCAACTGGATCTCAAGAAGGTTGAGCTTAAAGATTTTACACGTACAGATTTGATCAAGTATGATAATCAAACAGAGGTGGACGAGACTCGCCTGACAGCTGTGCCTCAGGATCTGACGAATTACTACTTGAAGCTGACTTCTGCGGATCAGAAGACCACTTACTTGGCAGTGAAAGCCATCGAAGAAACAACAGTTGGTGGCAAGGCGGTTTATAAGGTAACTGCAGAAGCGGATAATTTGGTGCAACGTGATGCCCAAAACCATTTTGCGAAGACTTATAGCTATTACATTGAGAAACCTCAGGCTAGCCAAGCCAATGTTTACTATGATTTTGCTGAGTTGGTCAATGCCATTCAGGCTAATCCATCAGGTGAGTTTAGACTTGGTCAAAGCATGAGTGCTCGCCACGTCGTTCCAAATGGCAAGTCATATATCACGACTGAGTTTACTGGTAAGTTGCTCAGTGATGGTGACAAACGCTTTGCCATCTATGATTTAGAGCATCCATTGTTTAATGTCATCAATGGCGGAACGATCAAGAATATCAACTTTGAAAATGTAGACATCAATCGCCCTGATCAAAATCAAATCGCGACGGTTGGATTTAACCTTAAAAACAAGGGTCTGATTGAAGATGTTAAGGTGACTGGTTCAGTCACTGGTAACAATGACGTGGCAGGTATCGTCAATAAGATTGATGAAGATGGCAAGGTTGAGAATGTCGCCTTTATTGGTAAGATTAACTCTGTCGGTAATAACTCGACAGTTGGTGGGATTGCTGGTTCAAACTACATGGGATTCGTCAACAGAGCCTATGTGGATGCGACTATTACAGCTAATAATGCCAATGCAAGTATGTTGGTGCCATTTGTCACTTACATGCTCAACAGTTGGAAGTCAGGAACTAAGGCCAAGGTGACCAATTCAGTAGCCAAGGGTGTTCTTGATGTCAAGAACACACGAAATGTCGGTGGTATTGTCGCTAAGACATGGCCATACGGTGCTGTTCAAGACAACGTGACCTATGCCAAGGTTATCAAAGGTCAAGAGATTTTTGCTTCTAATGATGTCAATGATGAAGATGGTGGGCCTCAGATCAAGGACCTCTTTGGTGTTGTTGGTTACAGCTCGGCCGAAGATGGTACGGGTAAAGATACCAAGAGTCCTAAAAAACTCAAACATTTGACTAAGGAAGAAGCCGACAAGCGTGTTGAAGGTTACAAGATTACAGCTGATACATTTGTCAGCGAGCCTTACGCGTTGAATACCCTTAACAACGTTTCTAGTCAAGCAGATTTTGCCAATATTCAAGATTATAATCCAGAATACAAGCAGGCTTACAAGAATATTGAGAAATTCCAGCCATTCTATAACAAGGATTATATTGTCTACCAAGCCAACAAACTGGCTAAGGACCACAACTTGAACACCAAAGAAGTGCTCTCAGTGACACCAATGAAGGATAGTAATTTTGTCACTGACCTAAGCTCTGCTAATAAGATTATTGTCCACTATGCTGATGGTACCAAAGACTACTTCAAGCTTTCAGATAGTTCTGAAGGATTGAGCAACGTTAAGGAGTATACTGTTACTGATTTGGGTATCAAGTACATTCCAAATATCGTTCAAAAAGATCACTCGAGCCTTATCAATGGGATTGTTGATATCCTGAAACCAATTGAGTTGCAGTCTGACCCAATTTACCAAAAACTTGGTCGTACAGGTCAAAATAAGGTTAATGCTATCAAGAACCTCTTCTTGGAAGAAAGCTTTGACGCTGTTAAAACTAATTTGACGAACCTTGTGACTAAGTTGGTTCAAAATGAAGACCACCAGCTTAACCAATCATCTGCTGCCCAACAAATGATTCTTGACAAGGTCGAGAAAAATAAAGCAGCCCTCTTGCTAGGCTTGACCTACTTGAATCGTTATTACGGTGTGAAGTTTGATGATGTTAACATCAAAGAAATCATGCTCTTCAAACCAGATTTCTATGGTAAAAATGTGGATGTCCTTGACCGTTTGATTGAGATTGGCTCTAAAGAAAATAATATCAGTGGTTTAAGAACCTACGATGCTTTCGGTGAAGTTCTCGCTAAGAGTACCCTTTCTAGTGATCTTACCGACTTCCTCAACTACAACCGAAAACTCTTTACGACTATCGACAATATGAATGATTGGTTCATCGATGCTGCTAAGGATAAAGTCTACGTTGTAGAGAAGGCATCTCAAAATGAAGGTGTTGGCGAGCACAAGTATCGTGTTTATGACAATCTTAGTCGTGGTCTCCACCGCAAGATGATTTTGCCTTTGTTGAACCTTGATAAGACAGAGATGTTCCTGATTTCTACTTATGACACCATGTCTTATGGAACAGCTAACAAGTACAACACAACCCTAGAGAAGTTGAAACCTGAGATTGATCTAGCCGCCCAACGTCAAATCAACTACCTTGATTTCTGGCAAAGATTGGCTGCAGATAATGTCAAAAACAAATTGTTCAAAGACATTGTCAATCCAATCTGGGAAGGTTTCTATGTCTGGGGTCATGGTTGGCCAGGTTGGCCAGAGCGCTACGGCCAATTCAAGAACAGTACGGAAGTCTATGCGCCAATCCGTGAAATCTATGGACCAGTCGGTGAGTACTACGGCGATAATGGAGCTTTGGCTGGTGCCTATGCTGCCATCTACGACAATCCATACGACAATCGTGCTAAGGTTACTTACGTCATGTCTAACATGATTAGCGAGTACGGTGCTTCAGCCTTTACGCATGAAACGACTCATCTCAATGACCGTATTGCCTACTTTGGAGGTTTTGGTCGTCGTGAAGGAACAGACGTTGAAGCCTATGCCCAAGGAATGTTGCAATCACCGGCTACTCAGGGGCATCAAGGTGAATACGGCGCCTTAGGACTTAACATGGCATTTGAAAGAGCAAATGACGGTAATCAGTGGTACAACACTAATCCAAACAAGTTGAACTCACGTGAAGCCATCGACCGTTACATGAAGGGCTACAATGATACTCTCATGCTTCTTGACTCACTTGAAGGGGAAGCAGTCCTCAGTCAAGGAAATCAAGAGCTCAATAACGCATGGTTCAAGAAGGTAGATAAACAGTTACGAGGTAATAGTAAAAATCAATACGACCAGGTTCGTTCTCTAAGTGATAGTGAAAAGGCTATTAACTTGACCTCTATTGATGACCTTGTAGATAATAACTTTATGACCAATCGTGGTCCTGGGAATGGTGTCTATAAACCAGATGATTTCTCTTCTGCCTATGTCAATGTCCCTATGATGTCTGCTATTTATGGTGGTAATACCAGTGAGGGATCTCCAGGAGCTATGTCCTTCAAGCATAACACCTTCAGACTCTGGGGTTACTATGGCTATGAAAAAGGCTTCCTAGGTTATGCTACTAACAAATATAAACAAGAAGCAAAAGCGGCTGGTAAGGCCACTCTTGGAGACGACTTTATCATTAGCAAGATTTCTGATGGTCAGTTCAACTCACTAGAAGCCTTCAAGAAGGCCTACTTCAAAGAAGTGAAAGACAAAGCGTCACATGGTTTGACGACAGTTGCAATTGACGGCACAACAATAAGCTCTTATAATGATTTATTAGCCTTGTTTAAAGCTGCAGTAGCAAAAGATGCTGCAAGTATTAAAACAGATAATAAGGGTAATAAATCTGTGTCAACAAGTCATACGACGAAACTCAAAGAAGCTGTCTATAAGAAACTCCTACAAGAGACAGATAGTTTCACAAGTTCTATTTTCAAATAATAGATGAAAGAATTTCCTTTGGCGAAAATGAACTGCACCCTAAAAGTTAGACAGAAAAGATCTAACTTTTGGGGTGCTTTTATTATGAAATTGACTTATGAAGATAAAATTCAAATATATAAATTGAGGAATCGTGGTTTTGTAGTGAACTATAAGAAGGTGCAACGTCTTATGAAAGTACTTGGTTTAACCGCTAGAATTCGTCGTAAACGGAAATATTCTTCATATCAAGGAGAGGTTGGTATGAAAGCAGATAATCTCATTCAACGCCAGTTTGAAGCATTAAAACCAATGGGAAAGTGCAACAAAGATGTGACCGAGTTTAATATTCCAAGTAGCTAACAGGGGTAGTTATATCAACACCGTATTCTCATCGCATTTTATAGTGGGTAAGGGGATTCAGCCTTCCATGTCCCGTAAAGGGAACAGCCCATACAACGGTATGATAGAGTCTTTCTTTGGCATTCTTAAGTCTGAGATGTTTTATGGTTATGATAAGACGTTTAAGTCGCTTAATCAATTGAAACCAGCTATTGTAGACTATTTTGATTATTACAACAACAAACGAATTGATGCAAAACTAAAACTTTCTAGCCAAGGAACATATCACCAAACGTGGGAATCCCTATGCCAGAAAAATCTTGTTCAAGTGCATTCACAACATCGCTTCAGCTAGTCATACCAATCCCTGCCATATCGCTGATTTTTATGAGAAACGAAAAAGACAATCGACAATAGCTTCAACTAAGCCACATACGATTGCCTCTATACATCGTCTCATTAGAACAATGTATTATCTCATAACGCATAACAAACTTTACGATTATACTTCTACCCAAAATCGGTAAAATTGTTTATGCCATATTATTGTAACGCCTTATCAAAAAAATCACCAGATAAGGTGTTGGTTTGGTGTACACTTTTTACACTAAACTTTAGTTCAAAAAAAGACAATTTCCTTAGTTTGACTATGGAACTCAAACTATTTTTCATCAAATACCTTGATATACTTGACAAATGGTAGCAAAGGACTCAATCCTGTGCAATACTGAACTAAATCCTTTACTTAAATTAATTGTCTAATTTTTTGGGGTCAGTACAGGATAGCTCGGGAGAGATTTTTTGGTCTTTTTAGATAAAAAGTGGGAAAACTATCAAAGCTTGTGAAACTTTTAAGCAGTATTTAGCGTGATAAGGTACAATAGAGTAAGACAAAATGAATGAGGAGACTGTCATGAAGTTTTTACATACGTCAGATTGGCATGTAGGACGAACCCTCAATGGCTGGTCTTTGTTGGAAGAGCAGGAGTGGGCTTTTCAACAAATTGTGGATTTGGCTGTTAGGGAAAAAGTGGATGGGGTCATCATTGCTGGGGACCTCTATGATCGTGCAGTGCCTCCTGTGGATGCGATTAAGCTTTTTAATAAGACCTTGGCACGTTTGGTCTTAGAGGAGCAGATTCCTGTCTATGCCATCAGTGGTAATCACGATGGGGCTGAACGCTTGCATTTTGGCCGAGACTTTTTTCAACCTCAGGGCCTTCATTTAAGCACACGTTTGGAGGAGGCTTTTGAGCCTATTGAGTTAGAGGATTGCCAGATTTTCCTGCTTCCCTTTATCGACCCTATTGATGCTCGTATTTACTATAAGGATGATGAGGAAAAGGAAATTCAAGGGATTGGTGATGCCTTGGCCTACATTCTTGAGGATATGGAAAAAGCTTTTGATTATGACAAGGCCCATGTCTTGGTGACGCATTTTGCGGTTTCTAAGAAAGATGACCAGGATGGTCAAAGTCTACGTGACCTGATGTTGTCTGAAACCAGCAATACGGTAGGTGGTCTTACCAATGTGACCAGTGACCTTTTCAAGGCTTTCGATTATGTGGCCTTGGGGCATATCCATACCCGCTTTGCTAGTCCGACCAAGTGTGTGCAATATTCAGGTAGCCCAGTCGCCTTTAATGTCAAAGAAGCAAAACGTAAGGAAGAGAAGGGTGTCTATATTGTTGAATTGGATGCGTCTAGTGATTTGTCTCAGACTTTCCATCCTCTAGAGGTCAGACGGCCGATTTTGACCTTGCAGGCGCCTTTTGAAACCTTGATGTCACCTGAATTTTATAAGGAACAGCCTTGTCAAAAGGCTTGGTTTGCCTTTGATATTCAACTGTCCAGTCGTAAGGAATTAGAGGGTATCAATGTGCGTGCCCGTCTGGAAGAAATTTATGGGACAGATATTGTAGAAATCACTTTCAGTCGTTTGGGTGATGTCAGAGAAGAAAACGTGACTGTTGATCAGCACTTAAAAGATTTGGAAATGCAGTCGCCACAGGAAATTGTTTCTGATTTTTACCAGACAGTGACTGGGGGCGACGTCTTGTCTGAGAGACAGGCTGCCCTTGTGGAAAGTATTTTTGAGGAGATTGAGAGGAGTGGACAATGAGACCAGTTCAGTTAGAATTGACTAATTTTGGACCTTATCGTAAGGAAGTCATCAATTTCACCCAATTTGACCATGCTCCCCTCTTTTTGATTGGTGGGGACACGGGGGCTGGCAAGAGTACGCTTTTTGACGCCATGACAGTGGCCTTGTTTGCGACAACTAGTGGTGACCGCAATGTCGAGGAGATGCGGTCGACCTTTGCTGGTCCAGAGGATGATTTGACCAAGGTGACTTTTTATTTCCAACAAGGCAGGCATCTTTATCGCATTGAGCGTGTGCTCCAGCAGGAGAGGGCCAAGCGAGGCGGTGGTACGACCATGCAAAAAGCAACGGCTTCTCTAGTCATTGTGGATAAGATTGGTGGTCAAGAAATTGAAAAACTTGGGGATAAAATCAAGGAAGTGAGTGACCAGATTGAGCAGATTTTGGGCCTCAATGCTGAGCAGTTCAAACAGATTATCCTCCTTCCTCAAAATGATTTTAGCCGTTTCTTGAAAGAAGATTCTAAGACTAAGACTCAAATTTTGAAGAAAATCTTTGGAACAGGTATTTTTGACCGTTTTCAAAAGAGTTTGGAAGAGCGTCTGCGTCAGAGCAACAAGGATATGGAAAAGCGTCAGGCTCAGCTAGATGGTCATTTTGCCAGTCAGGCTTGGTCTGAGGAAGAATTAGCCGTCTTGGAGCAAACGCCAGCCTCTGAAAAATTGACACGTCTTGAAGAGCTTCTGATTCAGCGTCAAGAAAATCTTGAAGAGCAGAAAAGCATTTTGAAGGATGCCCATGAGGATTTGGCACAACTGCAGAAGAGTTTGCAAACTGCACAAGATGTAGCAAAGATTTTCCAAGACGTGGAGCAAGCCAAGGAGCGTTACCGTCTAGAAATTGAGGAAGGGGTTCAGGAACAGGCAGAAGCGAAATCGCATCTGGAGGAATTACAGTTCGCTCAAGGTCTGCAGGAGACCATTCGAACCTTGAAGCAATATCAGAAACAGTTGATACAATTAGAGCAGGATCTTGAAATTGCTCAAGAAGCATTAAGTGCTAAGCAGCAGGCATTTGAGGATGTTAAGGCTCAAAAAGAGGAACTTGCAGCTCAATCTGAGGATTTTCTTCAGAAAGAAGGGAAACTGGAAGCGTGGAAAGAGGACATTATCTATGCCCAGGGTCTTGCTCAAGAACAGGAAAAAATCAAACGGTCGAGTGCTAACTACAAGCAGTTGGAAGCAACCTATCAGAAGGCTTCAAAAGAGATCGAGACTCTTAACCAGTCTCTGTCAGATTTGGAAGCTAATCGTCTTAGTTTAGAGAGTCTGCATGAGGCTGAAAAACTCCTTCAGTCTGTAGGCTACAGTGTGGATAAGCAACTGGCTCAGGATCTAAAAGAATTAGAGGGCTTGAATCAGGAGTTGACAAAGACCGAAAAACGTCATCAAACGCTATCTTTTGATATTGACCAAGCCCAAGAAATTCTCAAAGAATTGGAAGAGGAGTTAAGAAGGACTTTGGCTTCACGCCGTCAACTCATGATTGCCCAATTGCAAGCAGAGTTAGAAGAGGGACAGCCTTGTATGGTTTGTGGTGCCCTGGAACACCCTAACATTGGTGGAACACAAGCTGATGAAGTGGCTTTGAAAAATCTCATGGATCAGGTGGAGAAGCTTCAAGTTCAAAAGGAAAAGCAAGTCGCTACTTTGTCAAATCGTCAGGCTACCTTGAGCGAAGTTGAATCTAAACGTCAAGATTTGCTTGATCAAGTGACTAAAGTCAAGGTAACTCTTGAAAAGCACTATCAAGAATTAGAAGAGCAGGTTAAGGGACGGTTTGATTTTGATTTTTCGGAAGACTATGAAACTGACCGTGGGCAAGCCTTGTTGAGTGCTGTTGGGAAGCATTATCAAGAGTTCCAAAAACGCTATGATAAGGAAGAGGATGATTATGTCCGATATCAGGATGAGATAGGTAAAGCTCAGGAAAAATTGACAAAATTGGCTAAAACCTATCAAGAGGCCAAGGCAGCGCTTGACCAAGCTAAGGAACGCCTAAGGGATTTACAAGAAGCTCATCCGGAGCTTGAGTCTGTTGAGGTTTATCAAAATCGTATTGCACATGCTAAGCAGGAATTGGCTCTTTATGAGAAGCAGGTCAAGGAGAATGGTGAGGCCTATAACCAACTTCATGCCGATATTAGAGAAATCAAAGGGCGGCTTGAGAGTATAACTAAGTCTAAAGAGAAGTTAGAACAAGACGTTAAGCGATTATCTGCTGAATTAGAGCAAAGTATCAAGGTTGAAGGGACCCTCACCAATGACTTAGAGCAGGTCGAACTCTGGCTTCTTGAAGTAAATAATCAAGCTATTCCTATGCTTCAAGCCAAATTAACGACTTATGCAACTCTCAAACAAGAGTTACAGGCGCAGATTTGTAAGGGACAAGAGCTTCTCCAAAATCAAGCGCAACCAGATCTAGATAGTCTAGCGCAAGCAGTACAGGCTTGTCAGGAAAGCTATGACAAGCAGCTCGCTCAGGTTTCTGTCATGAAGAAGGGCCTTAAGGATGCGACGGCTACTTACCAAGCGGCTAAAACCCTTCAAGACAGCAACCAAGAGGCTTTTAAGGCCCACCAAGAACTCAGTGATTTGGCCAAGGTGGTTAAGGGAGAAAATACGGCTCTGACTGGTCGTCTTAATCTGGAAGTCTATGTTATCCGTCAGTATTTCCAACAAATCTTGGATTATGCCAATGCCAACTACATCGGTCTCTTAACGGATAACCGCTATTCCTTTGTCTTGAGCGAGGAAGGTCGCAGGGCGCGTGATCACTTTGGTTTGGACATTAACGTCTATGACCAGCTGACAGGTAGCGAGCGTTCCGTCAAATCCTTGTCAGGTGGTGAAACCTTTATCGCCGCACTGGCTATTGCTCTATCTCTCTCAGAAGTGGTGCAAAATACCAGCAAGGGGGCTGTTATTGAAGCTCTCTTCATCGATGAAGGATTTGGATCACTGGATAAGGAAGCCCTGACCAAGGCCATCGCTGTTCTGGAACAAATCGGTGAAAACCGAATGGTCGGTGTCATCAGTCACGTGGACGATATGAAAGAAGGCATCGCCCAACAACTAGCTATCATCAAGTCTCATGATGGCAGTAGCCGTATTAAGATTGTGGATAAAGGGTGAGATAAGTTAGGGTGTTAAGAACTCTCGTCAAAACATTTTAATCGTTCTAAGAAATAGTTTCTCATCGGAGTTATCTCTTCTTCTATCTACATATTTCAATTTTCCTAACTATCAGTTTTTTTCTGAAAATAGAAGGAAATTAGTTTAACCTCTTATGAAAATGTTAATTTATTAGAAAATTAAGCGATGCTATGCTATAATTTAGTATAGTTGTGTCTCTATAAAATCAAGGAAAAAGTGTATAGAATGTGTTTACAGTCTTGATATCTTATAAAAGTTTGAGACAGGAAAATGCACTAGCTAGAAAAAAGAAGAAAAAATGACAGAAAAAATTTCCGTAATTATTCCCGTTTACAATGTAGAAAATCAACTCCAGACCTGTCTAGACAGTGTCTTGGGTCAGACCTATCAAAATATTGAAATCATCCTTATCAATTATGGCTCAATAGACAATAGTGATGACATTTGCCGTAGTTATGCTGCTAGGGACTCTCGTATCCTCTATTTTAAAAAGAATAATGGAGGGCTTTCAGATGCTCGCCATATTGGTATTCGTCAGTCTAAGGGAGCTTACGTAACCTATGTGGATGCTGAGGATTGGGTAGAGTCAACCTATCTAGAGGAGCTTTATAAGGCACTTCAAGTTCACAAGGCAGATATCGCAGTAGCTAATTACAGTGTTTATAAGGAATCGGAAGATCTCTTTTATTTTTATATCAAGGATGAAGATTATTACGAACAGGTCTATTCACCCGCTCAGATTATTGATGGACTCTTTGAAGAAAGCAATAACATCAATATTGCTCTGATTTCAGCCACTGGAAAACTCTACAAACGTTCCTTGTTTAATGACTTACTTTTCCCAAAAGAGCATGCAGGAGAAGATGGTTTTTTCAACCTTAAGGCCTATCTCATGAGTGAGCGTACGGTTTATCTCAATAAGGGACTTTATGTTTACCGTGAGAGTCCAGAGATGCCATCGGCGACTTGGATGCAAGATTGGATGATGACTTTGGTTTATGCTATGGAGGAACGCTTGGCTATTGTTGCTAGCCATGGTTTCTCTCTGGAAAAATACATGGTTACCTATCGTCAGATGCTAGAGACCTGCTTGAAAAATGTGGAAGAACTAGGTCTCACAGATTCTGAAGCCTATCGCTCAATTCAGGAAAAATTCCAAGTTTTGAGCTTGGCTCCTCGACGTTATGAGACTAAAAAGCATGCTATTGTCCTAGCAGCTAACTATGCCTATGTTGACCAAGTGCTTACGACCATAAAATCTATCGTTTTCCATCATCGCAATATTCGTTTTTACTTGATTAACGATGATTTCTCTCAAGAGTGGTTTAGGGGGCTCAACCGTCATCTAGCTGCTTTTGGTAGTGAAGTGATTAACTGTCGTGTAGATAGCAGTCATATCAAGCAATACAAGACCAATAGTAACTATGCTAGCTATTTACGCTATTTTGTGACGGACTTTGTATCTGAAGAGAGAGCTCTTTATTTGGATAGTGACATGGTGGTTACTGGTTCGCTAGAAGACCTCTTTACCCTTGATTTGCAAGGCCGTTCTTTGGCTGCTGTACGTGACTATGCTATTCAAGTTCAGAATCGTCAGATGATGTTTGATGCAGATTTCATGGTGATTGATATGACCTATTGGAAGCAATACAACATGAGAAACCACTTGATTGACATGACCAGCGAATGGCATGACAAGGTACCATTTGCCGAGCAGTCAATTCTTAATATGGTTTTTTGTAACAACTGGTTGGCTTTGTCTTTTGACAACAACTACGCTGTGACCAAGTCTAGTCTAGTTGGCTACCATCTGCCAAATGGTCAAGACTATCCAAAGGTTCTACACTATGATTCACACCGTAAGCCCTGGTTACCTTTGGCTTGCCAAGCTTATCGTGAGGTTTGGTGGTTCTATGCCCAAATGGATTGGTCAGAAGTAGCTGGAAATGCTTCCTTACTGCCACTTTCAGAGGACATGCTTTATCCTAAGGGCCGTCCATTTACATGTTTAGTTTACACCAACATTTCAGAAATCCCTCATTTGACAGATCTAATCTCGGCTCTTCCTAAGGTACAATTTAAAATTGCCTCACGCCAGCATGTGTCAGACAAATTGGCCCAATTGATTACCTATCCAAATGTGACGGTTTACTCAGCCATTGCGGGCTTAAATGGGCTAGATTTGGAATTGGTGCGTACTAGTGACCTGCTTTTGGATATCAATCCAGGCAGAAAAGTAGTGGAAATTCTTGATGCCTTTAGGTTTGAAAACAAACCGATTTTAGGGTTTGAGGACCTCAAGTCAACCAAGCATAACCAACAGACCTACTCAAGAGATCGTTGGAAAGAAATGGCTGAGACCATCCGCCAGATGCGTAAGAAGAGCCTGTAATCCTTTATTTGGATAAGTGGTCTGAAATTTAGTTTATGTCTCATTTCTAACGAAAAATATCAGTCTGTCTATAGGGCAGGAAGTAGGAGTAACAGTGAAAAAAATTGGTCAATCGATAATCACAAAACGTGTGTTATGGACCGTCTTTTTCCTCTTTATTTATTGTTTGGGAAATCGCTTGGTTCTACCGTTTGTGGATTTGAAAAATGCAAATATCTTTGGGGGAGCCATGGCTTCCTTGGGTTTCTCTAGTGCCATGATGGGTGGGAACCTCAGCTCTATGTCTCTTTTTTCAGTAGGCTTGTCACCCTGGATGTCAGCAATGATTCTCTGGCAGATGTTTTCTTTTTCTAAGAAAATGGGCTTAAAAAATCTTCCCGTCGAGATTCAGGATCGTAGACGAATGTACTTAGCTCTAGCAATTGCACTTGTCCAATCTCTGGCAGTGTCCTTGAACCTACCTATCGTTTCTGGGGTTAATGCCGGTCTCGTCGTTTTCATGAATACCATTTTATTGATTGCTGGGACCTTTCTCTTGGTTTGGTTATCAGACCTTAACTCTCTCCTTGGAATTGGAGGCTCCATTGTTATCTTGATGGCAAGTATGATGGCCAATCTGCCTTATCAAATCATGGATAGCGTTGAAAAGCTAGGTATTGGTTGGGAGGTTTTGTTTCCTCTGATTCTGTTCAGTTTGATTTTCCTCTATGTTTCAGGGGTTGTGCAGAGGGCTAGGTATCGTATCCCAATCAATAAAATCAATATTCATAACCGCTTCAAACAATATTCTTACTTGGATATTATGTTGACCCCAGCCGGAGGGATACCTTTCATGTATGCCATGTCACTAGTCAGCATTCCACAGTATGTCTTTATGCTGATTCAATTTATCCATCCTGAAAACAAGTGGATCAGTGGTGCCATCAAGGCCTTGACGGTCGGTCAACCTCTTTGGTTGGCTGTTTATCTGGTCATGCTCTTCCTAAGACAGGTGAGGAAAACTCATCATTATCAATGGTATTTGGTGCTTTGGCATCTGCAACAGGTCTTGCTTTTCTTGCTAAACGTAAGACAGATGAAGAACGTGAGGACTATTAGTAGTTTAGTATTGCAAAAGATATAACAATACTCAGAAAAGCACAAAAAACACCTCTATGTTAGATAACAATCTAGCTATGAGGTGTTTTTTATTTGGGAATGTTGAGGTGGTAGACATTTCTTACTGTATGTCCCATGCTCCAAAGGCTGTTAAAGAAGTAGCAACTTACGTTGTTGATAACTTTTCAGATGCCGTTACACATTTGGAAAACTTGTTAGATTTATGATGTTAACATTCAATATCTAGAATGAAAGTAGATTGGAACTAAGTCCTAATCTACTTTTTGTTATAACTTGATTGAAGTTGAATAGCTTAGATTTAAAAGAAGATATGGTGGAAAAACATTTCGATAAGAACGGTGACACAGCTTCATCTGTTGATAGCATAACTAACATTGAGATGAGGGTAAAGTCTCTAAATACAAGAGGCCAATTAATCTCTCAAATGAGGAAAAAGCAAACAAAGGTAAGATTGAGGAAACTATCAATATCTCAGACTTCATCGTATCGTTAACGGGTCTAGGACTTGGCCGTAACGGATGTAAGAAGAATAAAAAGGTCACAAAGGTCAAACAAGGAAAATAATTAAAAAACCTGAAACACTCAGGCATGCCCAGACAGAAAGAAAATCTCAAGTTGCATAGAGCACTTAGATTTTTTTGTTAATGAATTGTCTTAAGGTTACGGAAATTACTAAATATGATAAAAGTATGAAAGGACTTTACTTACTTTTACAGCACACATTCGCTTGTGGTAACATCACTTCTATACTACAATATAGGAGAAGAAGCAATAAGAGGAGAATGCCATGCCGACAGAATATGAAAAAATGATAGCAGGTGATTTTTATAAACCTAGCGATCCTGAATTACGTGCTTTAGCAGCTAAATCTAGAGAAAAGCAAATGGCCTTTAATGCTGAACCTGACCGTCTCAAGAGGGCAGAGATTGTCAAATCTTGGTTTGGTTCGACTGGTGACAACCTTGCCATGAATCCTCAGTTCGTTACGGATTACGGTGTAAATATCTATCTGGGTGAAAATTTTTACTCCAACTGGAATTTGACCATGCTGGATATTTGTCCCATCACTATTGGTGACAATGCCATGATTGGTCCCAATTGTCAGTTTTTAACACCGCTTCATCCGCTTGATCCAACTGAGCGTAATTCAGTCATTGAATATGGAGCACCAATTACCATTGGCGATAATTTCTGGGCTGGTGGAGGTGTAACCATCCTCCCAGGCGTGACTTTAGGGGATAACGTAGTAGCTGGAGCAGGAGCCGTTGTGACCAAGTCTTTTGGCGACAACGTGGTTCTTGGTGGAAATCCAGCGCGTGTGATTAAGGAAATTCCTGTAAAGAAAGACTAAATGAAGTAACTCAAGAATTCTAGATACTTGAGTTTTTCTATTTTTTGAAAGAATCTATTGACTTTAGTTGATAATTCTTCTATACTATTAATTGTTAGTTAGCTAACAATATAATTAAGGAGTAATTTTTTGGACCATTTTGGACGCTTGTTGAAGCAAGCAAATAACAACATGATGCGCCACTTTGATCAGTTTGCCCAACAATATGATTTGACTGGAAATCAGATGGCCATTATCGATTTTATAACCAATCATGCTGATCATGAGGTGTTTCAACGTGACATTGAGCACGAATTTGAGATTCAAAGGTCAACAACAACAGTGCTCTTACAGCGGATGGAGAAGAAAGGCTTGATTGAACGCCACACTTCTTCAAAAGATGCTAGGCAAAAGGCGGTTATTCTCACGGATAAAGCCCTTAACATCGCTTCTGCCTGTCAATCTTATCTTCGAAAAGAGGAAGAAGAGTTTGCCCAGCAATTTTCAGCTAAAGAGCGAGAAGTCTTTCTCAAAATCTTACAACACTACCGTAATATTTAAGTTAATCTAGGAGGAACAAATACTTATGTCAGACGAAAAAATCTCCACCAAGGTCCTGTGTGCCATCTTTGCGACAGGAATCCTTTCATTTTGTGGAGTAGCTGGTGAAACAGCTATGAACATCACCTTTCCTGTATTGATGAAGGCATTTTCAGTCAATACGTCAACGGTACAGTGGGTTACAACCATTTATCTCCTAGTGGTGGCTTGCGTGGTTCCCTTATCTGCCTATCTCAAGCGCTCGTTTAGGATGAAAACCATCTTTCTGGTCGCAAATCTCTTGTCTATTTTAGGTGTTCTTATCGACTTTATAGCACCTAGTTTCGGCTTTGTTGTTTTGGGACGATTAGTTCAAGGGATGGGTGTTGGTTTTGCCCTACCTCTCATGTTTAACATCATTTTGGAGCAGGTGCCAAGCCGTAAGATTGGTCTTATGATGGGGGTTGGTACACTGATTACAGCAGTTGCACCAGCCATTGGCCCAACTGTTGGGGGTCTTCTAACGGCACACTTTGGTTGGCGTTCTATTTTCCTTGTTCAGTTTCCTATTCTCTTGGCTTCACTGGTTGCAGGGCTTCGCTCGATTGAGCAAAAGAGTGAGGTGCAACGTGAATCTTTAGATATCCTCAGTCTACTGGCTACCATCTTTCTTTTCTTGGGCTTGATTTTAGGCCTTCATGGAATTGCTGATCATGCTTTCTTCAGTTTCTCAGTATTAGGTTGGCTTTTGATTGGTATCTTAGGTCTTGTCATTTTGATTTGGCGTTCAACAACATTGGACAGGCCTATTATCAACCTCTCCATTTTGAAAAATCGTAAACTGACCGGTCATATCATAGCTTTCTTTTCTGTTCAATTGGGATCCCTTGCGATGAGTTTCCTCCTGCCAAACTATGTGCAGTTGGTTAACCATTCGAATACAACTTCTGCAGCCTTAATGTTGCTTCCAGGTGCCATTATTGGTGCAGGGTTCGCTCCGTTCTCAGGTATCATTTTAGATAAGATGGGAGCTCGTAAACCGATTCTGATTGGAGCAATCTTTATCGTACTTGCTCAGTTGCTATTTAGCTTGTTCGGACTCTCTCTTTCAAATACCTTGATTCTCGTCTTTTACATGATTTTCATGACGGGGATTGGCGTTTCCTTTGGTAATGTCATGACCAATGGACAGAAACAACTGTCACTTGATCAACGCGCCGATGCTAATGCCATCTTTAACACACTCCAACAATTTGCAGGAGCAGTGGGAACAACGTTAGCCTCTCTAATTGTTGCTATGAGTCAAGCCAATCACAAGATTGACTTTGCGCAAGCAACAGCACAAGGAAGTCGAAACGGATTTATGGTCCTATTTGCTCTAGCCATTTTCCAACTCCTTGTCTTAATTAGTGTTGTTAAAAAGAATGATTAATAAAGAGATTGAAGCAAAGGAAACATGCTTTCCCTTGCTTTTTCTTTTCTTTAACCAAGTGCTAATTTTACTGAAAATAATAGTTGGATTTAAAGTTTTTTATCTATAATAGACTTAAAGAAAAACAGTCTTCGATGAAGATAATAGAAGGAAAGATCAATGTCCTACGGATTGCTTAACGGTTTCTACGAGGAATTTTTCTTCCTAGGACTTTTGACTTCACTTATCGGTAAGAGGTTTAGAAGTTTAATAGAACCTTCTTGTATAGGGTGAATATTTTGAAGTGCTGAGACATTTTCAATAAAAGCGGGCTCTTTACGAATAAGATAGTCAATAATAAGAGGCAAAAAAACAATTATATTATAGGAAGAAATGCTTCGAAAAGGGAATTGGTGAGATTCTTATAGTCTTTATTCATGCACCAATCATTGAAACCATAGGACCAGAAGTTGAGATTTTAGCTTAAGTCAACGGAGCTATCGTGACAGCTAAAGAAAAAAATATGCTGGTCAACTCGTTTCATTCAGAATTAACAGGTGATACAAAGGTTCATGCCTATTTTATAGAGATGATTAGTCAGTCAAAAAAAAAAGAAAAGCTTTGATTCAAATTTCATAATTTTTGTTCACGCAAAAAATCCAGGACCTGTGCCCTGGACTTAGGAGATTATGAAAAAGAAAAGTTTTAGGATGGTTATAGTATATAAAGCAAAGCCTAAAGTTTTCTTAAAGTAGAGAAGAAATTATAAAAAATAGGTAAAAAGGAAGTTGGTAGTTGGTCGACTTCCTTTTCTTTTTTCCAAATCCTAATAGAATTGTTGCTCATATAATTAAAAGAAAGCACTCTATTCGTGTTATCGGTACGGCTTACAGCAATCGTTCAGATTCTATTATCTTTGAAAATGGTAAGGCTCGCTACATCACAAAAGCAGGCGAAATCGGACGTAGCATCTTTGTCTACAGCCCAGCAACTAAGGCATGGAACTACTTTGATAAAGAAGGTAACCGTGTCACAGGCGTCAGTATATTGATGGAAATCTCTATTACTTCAAGGAAGATGGTAGCCAAGCTAAGGGTGAAATTGTCGAGGAAAATGGCATTAAGTATTACTATGAGCCAGGCTCAGGTATTCTCGCTAGCGGATGCTACCTCCAAGTAGGTGATGACCAGTGGATGTACTTTAAACAAGAAGGTTCACTAGCTATCGGCCAAGTTCGTGCGGACGGTGGTTTACCTCAAATACTTTGATGAAAATGGTATCCAATACAAAGGCAAGGCCGTTAAGGTCGGCAGTTGTTACAAGTACTATGACGAGGGAAAATTCTCAAGAAAAAGATCGTGAAAACGGTCTTTTTTTGTACTTCTATTTAGACTTTTTTCGAAATAGTCTTGACAGTAGTTTATGAAAAGCGTAGAATCTTTTTCAAAAAAAGAATATAGGTGTGCTCACCAAAATAGCATTTTTTCCCGAATTCGATGATAGTTTAAATCAAATGGTTACCTTGAGAAAAGCAGGACTTATTTAGGGAGTGAGCTAAATGACAAAAAGCAATAACACGCAAAATACGGATATCTTAAACAATATCTATAATCTTATTATAAATCCAGAAACAACTGAAAATGAGAGAGTTGCTCGTAACGTTTAAAAATGAAATAGAAGTTGGGAAGAAGGATAATGACGAACTTCTTGCAGAATTAAGGAGAGCTATTCAGGCTCTAGCAGTCCGCAATCTTTCTAAAGGGAAATCACTGAGTTCTGGAGTGAGTGACTTGAGTAAGACGCTCACAGAATTCCAAGAAAAATCAGAGCGTAACATTAATCTAGCAAGAGGGTTAACATCACTCGGCAGTTTGTCTTTTAAATGATTTATCTGCTTGTGATGATTAGTAAAATGACCAAAAAGATCACCTGAATTGAACCGACTAAGTTGTATTCTGTTTTTTGCTATTGATTACTTAATTGAGATATCAAAAAAGCCACTGGTATACAAAACCAATGGCTTTCAACAATTTATTTCTTCTTCCCTAGTACAAAATAATGGCTAGGGATTTGTTGTGTCAAACTGACGGCGATGGCGATGGTAAATGAGGCTAGGAAACAAGATCGTAGGAAGCTGAGGCCTAGGTCTGCATTTCCAATCAATAGGAAGTAGATGGCACGGTAGAAGCTCATTCCTGGAATGAGTGGGAACATGCTTGAGGCTAGGAAGACTGTAGCTGGACATCTACGGTAGCGGGCCAAAAAGCGTGAGATGAAAGTGACCAGAAGGGCAGGGAAGAGGATGGCTAAGACTTCGTGATGGGTATTGTTCCAAATCAAGAGGTAGAGGAGCCATGAGCCTGCACCTAGGGTTCCGAGGTCCAAGAAGTATTTCTTAGGCACTCGGTAAAGCACGGAGAAGGCTGCTGTCCCCAGTCCAGCCATGAAGGTCTGAATCAAGACCTCCTGCCATGAGGTGGACGGTGTAGAGAACATGCCTGATAATTGTTCTGCAAAGGGAAGAATGGAAATCATGGCAAGAACACCGACAGAGATAGATAGACAAGTGGAGACCCCTGACAACATCAGGGCTAGACCACTATAGTAGTTGTTCTGGGTGAATTCTCGGATGGCATTAACAAAGTAGGCCCCAGGAATCAAGATCATCAAGGTTCCCAGGATAATCACGCTACGATGATGGCCGATTCCTAGATAGTAGAGAACATTGGCTGATAAAGCAGCAATGGCACTAGAGAGGATAATTTGCAAGAAACTGGTATGAATAAAACGTGAAAAGAGCTGCATACCAATCCCTACAAAAAGTCCCGATATAGCCGCAGCAGTTCCATCAATCCAGCCACTTCCAAGGGCTAGCGAGAAGCTTCCTGCACCAATGACACAGGCTATAATGTCCTCTAAAGGACGATAGAAAGTCTTTTGTTCTATGGTTTTCAGCTTTTGAAAAATGCTTGATACAGGCTGATTTGGCTGCTCTGCCAGTTCACGAGATAGGCGGTTAACTTCCTCGAGTTTGCCCAGATGGATAGAAGGAGCTGAGGTAGCTAGGACACGAGACTCCTTAAGACCTGAGCGGTTGAGTCCGGAGATCATGAGCCCTCGATTGACCACGTAAGTGGAGAAGTCTCTGATGCCAAGAGACTTAGCCATGTGTCCCATAGTGTCTTCAATACGGTAAATCTCAGCACCGCTCTCCATAAGGATACGACCTGCCTGAAGGACGGCATCCATTTCGTTTTTAGTTTCTGTCTCTCTTGGGAAATCGATGGTCATTTGAACCTCCTTATCGCTTAATTTGTCATTCCATTATAAGGTTTGAATGGTGGTTTTTCAATAGCTTTGGCGACTAAAATAGGACTTTCTATGAGATTTTTCTTCTGCTTAATGATAGAGGTCAGGAAAATGGAGGTCTTGCCTTTTGCCTTGCTATTGATAGAGGCAAATGCTACAATTAAATTATAAAATGTATGCGTTTACATATTTTTACGTTCTCTTTCTCAAAAAAACTTGAACTCCTTTGTTTATAGGGAAAGAGCAATCACAGAAGGAAGCCAATGTAAGTGCAAATAGTTGATACCTTTGAAAAGGAGGCAATCCCATGAAAAAAATTATCAATAAACCTGAAAATGTTGTGACAGAGATGCTAGATGGCTTGGCTTATGTTCACAGTGATTTGGTGCATCGTGTTGAAGGTTTTGACATCATCGCAAGAAATGAGCAGGTTGCTGGTCAGGTTGGTCTCATTTCTGGTGGCGGAAGTGGTCACGAGCCAGCTCATGCTGGTTTTGTAGGTGATGGTATGCTTTCGGCAGCCATTGCAGGTGCTGTCTTCACGTCACCAACGCCTGATCAAATTTTGGAAGCCATCAAGGAAGCGGACCAAGGTGCTGGTGTCTTCATGGTTGTTAAAAATTACTCTGGCGATATCATGAATTTCGAGATGGCTCAAGAATTGGCTGAAATGGAAGGCATCGAGGTTGCTAGCGTTGTTGTTGACGACGATATTGCTGTGGAAAATAGCCTCTATACACAAGGTCGTCGCGGGGTTGCTGGTACTATTTTTGTTCACAAAATCCTAGGTCATGCGGCTCGTGAAGGTAAGTCTCTGGCTGAAATCAAAGATTTGGCTGACAAGATTGTTCCTAATATCCACACCATTGGTTTGGCCCTTAGCGGTGCGACGGTTCCTGAGGTTGGTAAGCCTGGTTTTGTCCTAGCTGAGGATGAAATTGAATATGGTATTGGTATTCATGGTGAGCCAGGTTATCGTAAGGAGTCTATGCAGCCATCTCGCCAGTTAGCTGAAGAATTGACAGGGAAACTCCTTGAAGCCTTTGAGGCTAAGGAGGGTGAACGCTATGCCCTTCTCATCAATGGTATGGGTGCGACACCTCTTATGGAGCAATATGTCTTTGCTAATGATGTAGCAAGCATTCTTGGAGATGCTGGACTAGATGTAGCCTTTAAAAAATTAGGTAATTACATGACATCGATTGATATGGTAGGTCTTTCATTGACGCTCATGAAGATTGAAGATGACGCTTGGCTTGAAGCTCTGGAGAGTCCTGTTAAGACCATTGCTTGGTAGTCTGACATGAAAACTAGAAATTAGGTATATTATGGATAAAACAGTTGCAGTAAAATGGATGCAAGGCTTTGATCAAAGGGTTGAAGCAGAAAAAGACCACTTGTCTGAATTAGACGGTCCTATTGGCGATGGTGATCATGGTGCTAACTTGGCGCGTGGTATGGCGGCAGCCATTGAGGCTATTAACACTACTGAACCACAAAGTGCAGCCGAAGTTTTTAAGGCAGTGTCTATGGCCTTGATTAGTAAGGTTGGTGGTGCTTCAGGTCCTCTTTATGGGTCTGCCTTTATGGGTATGATGAAGGCTGAACAAGCTGGTCAAGATTTGACAGGAGTGCTTGAGGCAGGACTCGAGATGATTAAAAAACGAGGCCATGCACAAGTTGGTGAAAAGACCATGGTGGATGTTTGGCATCCAGTTGTTGAAGCTGTCAAACAAGGTCAACTCACCAATGATGTCATTGATCAAGCTGTTCTTTCAACCAAGGAAGTTGCGGCTACCAAGGGGCGTGCCTCTTATGTAGGTGAGCGTTCTATTGGTCACATTGATCCAGGTTCTTATTCATCTGGTCTACTCTTCAAAGCCTTGATAGAAGCGGAGGGCTAGGATATGCCAGAACTTGGAATTGTTATTGTGTCCCACTCTGCGGATATTGCTAAAGGTTTGGTGAGTCTGATTCGTGAAGTCGCTCCAGATATCCCTTTGACGGCTACAGGTGGTCTGGAAGATGGTGGCTTGGGATCTAGCTTTGACCATGTGCAAGTGGCTGTGGATAGTCAGCCAGCCAACCGACTCTTGGCCTTTTACGACCTAGGCAGTGCTCGTATGAACTTGGAAATGCTTGAGGAATTTTCAGATAAGGATATTCTCATTCAACATGTCCCCCTTATTGAGGGGGCCTATGCGGCTGCAGCCTTGCTTCAGGCAGGAGCGAGTGAAGTTGAAATCTTATCTCAGATTAATGAATTGATTATTCAAAAATAGAATAAAGGAAAACTATGACAAAGCAAATTAAGTACAACTGGGCTAGTCTTGGAACTGGCGTTATTGCTAATGAATTGGCACAAGCTTTGGAGGCCCTAGGTGGTAAACTCTATTCCGTTGCCAATCGTACCTATGACAAGGGGGTAACCTTCGCTGAAAAATATGGCATTGAAAAGGTTTATGAGGAGATTGACCAAGTTTTTGAAGATCCTGAAGTGGATATTATCTATATCTCAACGCCTCACAATACGCATATTAATTACCTTCGCAAGGCCTTAGCAGCTGGCAAGCACGTCCTCTGTGAAAAATCTATCACCCTAAATAGTGAGGAATTGTCAGAAGCTATTCAACTCGCCGAAGAAAACCATGTTAAACTGGCAGAAGCCATGACCATTTTCCATATGCCTATCTATCGAAAACTCTCTGAAATCGTGGAAAGTGGTAAGTTAGGCCCACTTAAGGTTATCCAGATGAACTTCGGTTCTTATAAAGAATATGACATGACCAACCGCTTTTTTAATCGTAACTTGGCTGGTGGAGCTTTACTTGATATCGGAGTTTATGCCCTTTCCTTTGTACGTTGGTTCATGACGTCGCAACCGACAGAGATGGTTTCACAGGTTAAATTAGCTCCAACTGGTGTTGATGAACAAGCGGGTATTCTTCTTACCAATGCAGAAGGGGAAATGGCAACGGTGACGCTAAGTCTTCATGCTAAACAACCAAAACGTGGCACTATCGCTTATGACAAGGGCTATATCGAACTCTACGAATACCCACGTGGGCAAAAAGCGGTCATCACCTATACGGAAGATGGCTCACAAGAAGTCATCGAAGCAGGAGAAACTGCCAAAGCCCTCCAGTATGAGGTCCTAGACATGGAAGCAGCCGTCTCAGGTCAAGAAAATCATCTTTATCTCAACTATAGTCGAGATGTCATGGAGCTCATGACCCAACTCCGCAAAGACTGGGGCTTGGTCTACCCAGAAGAAGAATAGTAGCTTACCGATTCACTCAAAAAGACTCAGTTTTTGCTGAGTCTTATTAATTTATTTAAAACTAAACCCCTCATAAACGAGCTCAGCCTTTGGATTGTTTGCCGTAAAGGTTTTAGAAAATGCTTCCATCATTTTCACTGGACCACACATAAAGACAGTTGTGTCATCAGTGAGAGGATAGTCAGTAAAGTCCAGATAACCATCTACTTGACTATTGATAGTGTGAAGTTTGAAATTTCTATTTTTTGCAGCATATGCAGTTAACATCTCCTGATAGACAGCATTATGCTCACCTGTATAGGCGTAGTAGAAGTCGACATTCTTATCAAGGACTGGATTTTCACGGATATAGGAAATGAAAGGGGTGATGCCGATACCACCTGCAATCCAAATTTGCTTGTCACGACCTTGATTTAGCAACATATGACCATAGGCACGGTCGATTGCTACAGGACTTCCGACTCTGAGCTCCTTGTAGATTTGTTTGGTATGATCACCTGAAGCCTTAACGGTAAAATAGATAATATTGTCATGTCCACCTGATATAGAGAAAGGGTGAGGTGCCTTCTCAAAACCATCTTGAAGTATCTTAATAAAGGCAAATTGACCAAACTGATAATCCATTGGACGTGTTAACCTAATGGCTATTTCCGTTGTATCATGGTTTATACGTTTTAAGCCCACAATTTTCCCACGATTTTTAAAACCAATAATTTGGTAAAGGAAGATGATATAAAATCCTGAGCTTAAACCAAGAATAGCGAAGCCCCCAACTATCAAGGATAAGAGACTTGGCTTAGTTAATACTTGTCCCAAAATCAAGTAGACATGGAAGAGACCAAAGATATAGGCTAAGTAAACCAAACGATGAAGCCACCGCCAAGTTTCATATTTGAGACTTTTACCAAGAAAGGCCAGAACCACAATAGCCAAGAAAGTATAAATACCAAGGTTTCCTAGCTGACCAGCCAGACGGGAACCCCATAGACTCCCCATACCGATGTTGTGGAAAACTAGAAGAACAACTGATAAGATGGCAAGAAATTTGTGGACAGCGTACATTTTTTCAATTCCGTTAAAGAGTTTTTCTAAAATTCGTAATCGAGTTGTCAACATAAAAGTCCATGATAAGGTTGTTAAAGCTAGACCAGGAGCGACGAAGTTTGTCATGCCCCTTGCTAGCCAGGCGTAGACCGTCAGAACAATACTTACGGTTAGTAGGAGAATTCCTTTATATGATTTCATGTAACCTTCTTTCCATTATTACCAATTGGTTGTAACTGATGTCGTTACATTTTATCTTATAATAGATTTCCTGTCAAAAATAATTAATTTTTTGAAAAAAAGCTGATAGTGATATAGTAATCAAGGTATCCAATACTTTTGAAAAGGCAAAATGATTGTCAAGAAACGTTGATTTAATAGTCGATTATCTTGTGAAGGCGTTTCGAAAAGTGTATACTATAAGTAGAAGATAGGAAGAGGAGATACTTAGTGGCTAGTATTACAATAGAAGCTAGTAAGGTGGCTAGAAAGAGTCCCATTCGAGTAGACACTAGTCTTGTCGGGACGGTTTCAGGTGTGGAAGCAGTGACTGTTTCCCTACCGTCATCAAAAGCCCGTTTGCGTGTTGGTAAATTGGGTTACAAGTCCAATACTATTACTGTGGAGGATGGACAAACCGTTCGGGTTACTAGCAATTTTCTAAATCGTTTCATAGCGATAGCTCCATTGCTTCTCTACCTTTTTGAAGGTCGTTACCTCCCACTTGTTGCTGTCCTATCTACTATAATTTTGCTTTTTAGCTTACCTTTTCTCAAGTTAGAAATCGTAGGCTGATTAGAATCGGGAGTGGCTTAGCCCTCTGTTTGATATCTTTAACTCATTTTTTCATAATAATGCTAGGCCACTCCCTTTTTATTAGGAACGGGTTGAGACGAAAAATTAGTTATCAAAAAGGTAACTCGATAGAGTTTCCCTTTTTTCTTTACCCAACTAAATGCAATTCTAAAAGACCTCAGTTGCTAAAACTGAGGTCTTTGAAGTTTCTAGTGATTTATTACTTACGATACAATTTGTCGTATTGATAGTAAGGGTCGAAGGTCACATTGATACCAAGTTTACGGAGAACATTTTTGTCTTCATCAGTAAGAATGATTGTCGAGTGAGCTTCAGAACCCTTAAGGTTACCAAGTTCCTCCATGGCACGCGCCGCATCCGCATTGTTGGCAGCTGTGATGGCCAAGGCAATGAGGATTTCGTTGGAGTGGAGACGAGGATTACGACTCCCCAGATGGTCAACTTTCAGTCCTTGGATTGGTTTAACTACCTCAGGCTCGATGAGTTTCGTTTTCTTAGTAATGCCTGCAGAAGTCTTGATAGCGTTGATCAAAGCAGCAGCAGTTGGACCAAAGAGTTCTGAATTTTTACCAGTGACGATTTGGCCATTTGGCAATTCGAGGGCAAGAGCAGAACCACCTGTTTCTTCAGCCTTAGCACGTGCTGCAACGACCACTTGACGATCTTCAGGTGTGATACCAAGATCGTTCATTAGCAATTCAATCTTCTTGACAGCAGTCTCAGGAACACGTTCATTTTTGAAATCAAGTACAGTTTGATAGTAGCGACGGATGATTTCTTGTTTAGAAGCTTCTTTGGCAGCCTCATCATCTGTAATGGCAAAACCAACCATGTTAACACCCATATCTGTAGGTGAAGCGTAAGGTGACTCACCAAGAATGCGTTCAAGCATACGTTTAAGGACTGGGAAAATCTCGATGTCACGGTTGTAGTTTACTGTAGTTTTGCCATAAGTTTCCAAGTGGAATGGGTCGATCATATTGACATCATCAAGGTCCGCAGTAGCAGCCTCATAGGCCAAGTTGACTGGATGATGAAGTGGCAAATTCCAAACTGGGAAGGTTTCAAATTTAGCATAACCTGACTTGATACCATTGATTTGGTCGTGGTACATGTTAGACATACATGTCGCCAATTTACCAGAACCAGGACCAGGAGCAGTAACGACGATAAGGTTACGGCTAGTCTTGATATAGTCGTTTTTCCCCATACCTTCAGGAGAAATGATATGGTTCATATCCGTTGGATAGCCCTTGATAGGGTAGTGGATGTAAGATGTGATACCATTTTTTTCCAGTTGGTTACGGAAGGCATCAGCCGCAGGTTGACCTGAATACTGCGTAATAACAACAGAACCTACGTAGATATTGAGCTCGTTGAATTTATCAATCAGACGAAGGACCTCTTGATCGTAGGAAATGCCAAGGTCACCACGAGCCTTAGAGTGCTCGATATTGCTAGCATTGATGGCGATGACCACTTCGACTTGATCTTTGAGCTCTTGAAGGAGCTTGATTTTATTGTCAGGTTCATAACCAGGAAGGACGCGGGCAGCGTGGAAATCTTCCAACATCTTTCCACCAAACTCCAAGTAGAGCTTACCGTCAAACTGGTTAATACGCTCCAAAATATGGTTGCGTTGCAGATTCAAATACTGTTCAGAACTAAAAGCTTGTTTCTTCATAAATAAAAATACCTCTGAAAAAAATTATATCAAATGCCGAAGGTAAATGCTATTAGCGACGGACGATTTATTGGAGAAAAAGAGGTGACAGTCAATCATGAAACGTATTTTTTATGATAGTCCTTTAGAGTTATTATTTAATTGGAGTTCTCATCTCAGCAGTTAGATTTTTAGATAATAATCACTTTAGAATATTTAATTTCATAAAGGTTTCACATTTGTCGTCTATAATTAGGATAAGAAAAATGAAAGAGTCCTCATTTATCTTTGGTGTAGCTGAGGGCCAATGTCTTAAATGGAGGTGGAAGATGGTTCTCTTACAACAGGCAACTGCTTATATTTTTCGCAAAAAAACGCGGAATTTTATCCTTTTTCTTATTTTATTTTTGATATTATCTTGCTTGTATTTTTGTTTCTCTCTTATGCAAGTTGGTGGAGGAATGGAGGCACAAATCAGGAAGTCAAGTGGGGCAAGTTTTGATCTGGTAAGTAAAGAAAGAGGCAGTGCCTTTTCCTGGAAAGAGGGGGAAAAGATTAGTCATCTATCTGATGTTATTTCAACGATACCTCAATATGTAAGTCCGGTGCGGCTTATCGATAAGAAGGTAGTTACAGGAAAACAAACGGTGGAACGTGATGATCTTGATAATGAGGCTAATCAAGCCTTGGGAGCTACTTTTACTAAGGAAACAGGCCAAAGTGTTGATTTTAGGAGTGGTGCTTTTAAACTCCTTAAGGGGAAGCACATATCTGGTAAGGGGCAAATTATGATTCATGAATCGCTTGCTAGGAAAAATAAGCTAAGCGTCGGAGATAAGCTGACCTTGTCCAATTTCCAGATGACTGAAAGTGGAGCTAGGGAAATGACCTTTAATATCGTTGGCATTTTTTCTGGCAAGAAGGAGGAGACATTTACTGGAATGTCCTCAGATTTAAGTGAAAATCAAATCTTCCTCCATTATGACGATGGTAGCCAACTGCTTAATTTGACTGATAAGTTAGTGACAAAATTATCCTTTGGTATTAAGAATCCAGATAGAATCAATCAAGTCATTAAACAAGTGGAACAATTGAATATCGATTGGAATCGTCTACGTTTAGACGAGGACCATAGGGCTTTTGACTCCTTGAAGGAATCGTCTAAAGCGTTACAAGGAATCGTCAGAACGATGATGATTAGTTTAATTGTTACAGGAGCAGGGATCCTCTCATTTTTAATGGCACTATGGACGCGTGAGCGAAACCATGAGATAGGCATTCTTTTAGCAATTGGGAAGAGCAAGGGACGCATTTTTGCTCAATTTCTTATGGAGATATTGTTGGTGTCCCTTATGTCTTTGCTACCTGCCCTTGCTATTGGACGGCTACTAAGTCGACTGTTTTTGGAAGAATTTATAGGACAGCAAGGACAGCAGCAGGCTCTTCAGTTATTAGATCAAATTCCTCAGGGACTACCTTTAGGCCAATCTTATCTAAGTCTTCTAGTCTTGGTAATATTATCGCTCGGTGTGACAACAGGTCTCATTTGGCGCAAAACTCCAAAAGAAATCTTATCTAATATGAGTTAAGGAGAAAGGAACACTATGTTAGAACTCAAAAATGTTACGTATAGTTATCAAAATAAAAGTGAAGCTATCCTCTCGAAGGTGAATTATCGTTTCGAGAAAGGTAAATTTTATAGTATTATTGGGCAATCTGGAGCGGGAAAATCGACCTTACTTTCCCTTTTGGCAGGTCTTGATTATCCCAAAAAGGGGCAGGTCCTGTTTAATGGAGAAAATATCAAGAAAAAAGGCTCTAGTTATCATCGTAGACACCATGTTGCGCTTGTTTTTCAAAATTACAATCTCATTGATTATCTTACACCTTTAGAAAATGTACGACTTGTTAATAAAAATGCCGATAGGAAGATACTTTCTGAATTGGGATTAGATGAAAAACAAATTAATCGAAATGTCCTACAACTTTCAGGTGGACAACAACAACGTGTAGCTATTGCGCGGGCTTTGGTTTCAGAGGCTCCAATTATCTTAGCAGATGAACCAACAGGAAATCTAGACGAGGAAACTGCGAAGGATATTATTGCTATCCTTAAAAGAATGGCCTTAGATCGCCAAAAATGTGTCATAGTTGTTACGCACAGTAAGGAAGTTGCTCAGGCATCTGATGTGATTTTAGAGTTGAAGAAGAAACAACTCATAGAAAAGAAAAAATAAAGGAAGGACTCTTATGTTTCGAAACGCTTTTGCATATATTACACGAAAATGGTCAAAGTCACTATTACTGTTAATTATTATTCTTTTAATGAGTACTTTTAGTTTGTTAGGACTTGCTATGCGAAGTGCAACCCAAGAAGCTGCATCCAAGAGTCTAGGGTCAATTACCAATAGTTTTTCAATGCAGATTAATCGTAACACGAATCCTGGAACTCCTCGAGGGGCTGGAAATCTTAAGGGAGAAGATATTAAAAAGATTAGTGAGACTAAAGGGATTGTTTCGACTATAAAACGGATAAATGGTATTGGTGATTTACTAGGTTATGAGATTATCGAAACAGAGCAAACGCTACAGAATCAGTCGCCAGAACGTGCTAAAAATTTTAAGTCTACCTTGATGTTGACAGGAGTCAATGACTCATCAAAAGAAGACAAATTTGTTTCAGGTGCTTATAAACTAGTTGAAGGAGAACATCTAACCGATAAGGATCATAATCAAATCTTGATGCACGAAGGTTTAGCTAAAAAGAATGGTCTTAAAGTAGGAGATAAAGTAAAGCTTAAATCTAATCTCTATGATGCTGATAACGAAAAAAAGGCTGATGAAACAGTAGAAGTGACTATCAAAGGTTTATTTTCTGGTCAAAATAAAGCAGCCGTTACCTATGCTCAGGAGTTGTATGAAAACACCCTCATCACTGATCTAGACACAGTAGCAAAACTCTATGGTAATACTGTAGAAACTGCCACTTATGAGGATGCTACTTTCTTTGCTAAAGGCGATCAAAATCTTGATTCCTTGATAGCAAAGATTAAAAAGTTGAATATTAACTGGTCCCTCTACGATCTTGTTAAGAGCTCGTCAAACTACCCTGCTTTACAGAAATCTATTCTTGGGATGTATCGTGTGGCAAACCGTATGTTTATTGGAAGTCTCATTTTTACAAGTTTATTGCTAACCCTTCTGTTAATTTTATGGTTAAATGCTCGTCGTAGAGAAGTTGGTATCTTTTTGGCCTTGGGACTTAAAAAGACACAGATTGCGGGTCAATTTTTAATAGAATTGCTGATGATTGCCTTACCAGCCTTTCTTTTGTCATATGGTTTAGCTAGTTTCTTTGCCGAAAAAGTTGGTAATACAGTCCTTTCCAATGTAACAGAGGGTATCAATAAGCAAATGACCAAAGAATCTCTAGCTGCAAATCTTGGTGGAGGGGCTGAGGCAGAAAGCTTCAGTAAGACTCTAACTCAGATTCACATGACAGTCCAACCTAAGCAACTTTTGGTAGTCATTCTAGTCGGTGGATTTATTTTAAGCTTAGTATCTTTGATTTCTTCTCGCTGGCTTCTTCACAAGAAACCCAAGGACCTTTTAGTTGATGTTGAATGATAAGTTTGCTGCATCTATAAAAAACGGTATAATGGAAGAAAGAGACCATATATAGATTAAAAGGATAATGCATGAAGATACTAATCGTAGAAGATGAAGTCCTGATTCGAGAAGGGATGAGCGACTATCTCATGGAATGTGGCCATGAGGTCTTTGAAGCAGGTGATGGCCATGAGGCCCTGGACCTCTTTTACAGGGAGATGCCCGATCTTGTCTTGCTGGATATCCAGCTCCCAATCCTCAATGGTCTGGAAGTCCTCAAGACCATCCGAAAGACTAGCTCGGTCCCTGTTTTGATGCTGACGGCCTTCCATGACGAGGACTATAAGTTGACAGCCTTTGGAGAGTTGGCAGATGGCTATCTAGAAAAGCCCTTCTCCTTGTCTCTATTGAGAGTCCGTATCGAAGCTATTTTTAAAAAGCTCCAACCTTCCCGGGTTTTCACATATGGAGATGTGCGGGTGGATTTTGAGAGTTATACCGCCAGCCTAGCTGGGCAAGCTATTTCCATGAACGCCAAGGAATTGGAAATCTTGGAATACCTGCTCCAGCATGAAGGCAAGGCCAGGACCCGATCTCAGATCCTTGATGCCGTCTGGAAGGAGACTGAGGAGATACCTTTTGACCGGGTGATCGATGTCTATATCAAGGAACTACGAAAAAAACTAGAGCTGGACTGTATCGTTACGGTACGCAATGTCGGCTATAAATTGGAGAGACCATGACCAAACGGAGTATCTTTGCAAAGATCTTTCTGATCACCTTTGCCCTATTTAGTGGCTTAGTCATCCTTCTACACGCTTCGGTTTACTTTATTTTCCCATCGACCTATATCGAGTCCCAGCGCCAGACGATTTTGAAGAAATCACAGGCCTTGGCTAAGAGCTTCCAAGGCCAGGAAGAAGGGATTGTTGAGTCGGTCATCGAACTTTATTCCAAGACTAATGATATCAAGATATCTATCAAGGGCAAGGAAAAACAAAATGCCATAGAGGTCAAGGATGACCTACTCGTAAACCCTAACAGCCAGAATAATTCCCTGGTCATTGAAGAGCAAAAAATTCAGACTAAAGAAGGACAAGACTTAACCTTGCAATTCTTAGCGACCGTCGATTCGCAAAAGGAAGCGCGAGATATCAGTCTGGGCTTTCTTCCCTATACACTCCTTGCTTCTTTTGTTCTGTCGTTGATTGCATCCTATCTCTATGCCCGCATGATTTCTGCTCCAATCCTTGAGATCAAGCGGATGACCAAGCGGATGAAGCGCCTGGATCGGACAGCCAGTCTCCCCATTGACTCGCAGGATGAGATCGGCGTCCTCAAGCAACACATCAACGACCTCTATCACCACCTTTTAGAAGTGATAGACAATCTAGAGCAGCAGAAACAGGAAAATCTGAAGTTGGAGCAGATGAAAGTCGAATTTCTAAGAGGGGCTTCGCATGAACTCAAGACGCCTCTAGCTAGCTTGAAAATTATCCTAGAAAATATGCGAGATAATATTGGTCGCTACAAGGATCGGGACCGCTACCTATCGGTCTCCCTCGATATCGTCGATGAGATGAACCAGATCGTCCTGGAAATTCTGTCCCTATCTTCTGTCCAAGAATTAGGTGGTGAAAAGGAGTGGATCCAGTTAGATGATCTGGTAAATCGCATACTCACTCAAAATCAAGTGTTGGTTGAGACTCGCTCCCTATCAATTGAAAATTATCTTCCGATAACTAGTATTTTCATGAATTTAGCTATTTTGAAATTGGTTCTCTCAAATATTATCAGTAATGCCGTCAAGCATTCTGATAAGGGTGGAGTGGTTCGAATAGCTTTAGAAAATGGAGGAACCGATTTTGTCATTGAAAATACAATTGTATCTAAAGAAAATACTTCAACTAAAGCTCAATCTAAGAAAGAAGGAGGATTAGGACTTTTTGTGGTCAAATACCTTCTAGAACATGAGGAACTTAGTTATAGATTTGAGGAAAGTCCTACGGGTAGGCGCTTTGTTATGGTCTTGCCCAAAAAGTAAAAAGCGACGGTTAAGGTATTAACTATCGCTTTTTTGTATTGTTAAAATAATTAAAGGCTAACCTTACATTTCAACTCTATTGTTTTTCAACATTACCAAAAATTTAAGGAGTCTGGAGTATAGGTCATTGAAATGTTTTAAACAATAAAAGAAAACGATTGCATAAATTCTGGAAAAATGTAAAATAGAACTGTCAGACTCAGGATGATAATAAATACTAGGAGTAGAATCATGCAAAAACACTGGTGGCATAAGGCTACAATTTATCAAATTTACCCTAAATCATTCATGGATTCTAATGGTGATGGAATCGGTGATCTCAAGGGGATTACAAGTAAACTAGATTATCTTCAAAAACTCGGAATCACAGCCCTATGGCTTTCGCCTGTCTATGACAGTCCAATGGATGACAATGGCTATGATATCGCTAACTATGAGGCTATTGCGGACATTTTTGGAGACATGAGTGACATGGATGAGCTTTTGGCGGAAGCCAAAAAGCGTGATATTCAAATTATCATGGATTTGGTGGTGAACCATACCTCTGATGAGCACGCTTGGTTTATCGAAGCGCGTGAAAATCCAGAAAGTCCTGAACGAGATTTCTACATCTGGCGAGACAAACCTAATGAGTTAGTGTCTATCTTTGGTGGATCCGCTTGGGAATATGATGAGACCTCAGGCCAATATTATCTGCATTTCTTTAGTAAGAAACAGCCAGACCTCAATTGGGAAAATCCACAGTTGCGCCAGAAAGTTTATGACATGATGAATTTCTGGATTGATAAGGGAATCGGTGGTTTCCGCATGGATGTGATTGATATGATTGGTAAGATTCCAGATCAACTGATTGACACAAACGGTCCAAGGCTTCACGATTACATCAAGGAAATGAATCAGGCGAGCTTTGGAAAGCATGACCTTCTAACCGTTGGTGAAACCTGGGGAGCGACACCTGAAATTGCTAAACAGTATTCAAATCCTGATAATCAAGAACTCTCTATGGTTTTCCAGTTTGAACATATTGGACTTCAGCATAAGCCAGATAGACCTAAATGGGAGTATGAGAAGGAGTTGGATGTTTCAGCACTTAAGGCTATTTTCAATAAATGGCAAACTGAGTTAGAGTTGGGACAAGGGTGGAACTCACTTTTCTGGAATAACCACGACCTGCCTCGTGTCCTCTCAATGTGGGGAGATACCGGTGTCTATCGTGAGAAGTCAGCCAAGGCCTTGGCCATTCTCCTACATCTCATGAGGGGAACACCTTACATTTATCAAGGTGAAGAAATCGGCATGACCAATTATCCTTTTAGAACTTTGGAAGAATTGAATGACATTGAATCTCTCAATTATGCCAAAGAAGCTCTCGAAAAAGGGGCATTACTAGAAAGTATCATGGACCAAATCCGTCAGGTGGGTCGTGACAACGCTCGAACACCAATGCAGTGGGATACAAGTAAGAATGCTGGTTTTAGCTCAGCAGAACAAACATGGCTAGCTGTTAATCCTAACTATAAGGCTATCAATGTTGCCTCAGCACTTGCCAATCCAGACTCGATTTTTTATACTTATCAGAAACTGGTTGAGCTTCGCAAAACACAGGATTGGTTGGTAGATGCAGACTTTGAACTCTTGGAGACAGCTGATAAGGTCTTTGCCTATATTCGTAAGACCCAAGATAGCAGCTATCTAGTTGCAGTCAATCTATCAGACCAAGAACAAATTTTTGATTATGATTTTGGCAAAGCAGAAGTCGTCATCGCAAATACCGAACTGAGACCAATTGTAGACCAAGGCAAACTCCAAGCCTGGGATGCCATTTGTGTCAAGGTGAAATAGAAAGAATAATGGTTGTCAACTAATTATTGGCGACCATTTTTTCTATTCTTTCCCCTTACTTAACTCAGGTTAGTCCTAAAGTCTAGAATTATGTTATAATATAGAAAAATAAGAAAAAGGTAAATTTTATGGCAATCTTAGTTTTAGGTGGGGCTGGTTACATCGGTTCTCACATGGTGGATCGTTTGGTTGAAGCAGGGCAAGAAAAAGTCGTTGTCGTGGATAACTTGGTGACTGGTCACCGTGCGGCAGTTCATCCAGATGCTGTATTCTACGAGGGGGATTTGGCGGATCAGGACTTTATGCGTAAGGTCTTTAAGGAAAATCCTGATGTCGATGCGGTTATTCACTTTGCGGCCTATTCACTTGTGGCTGAGTCTATGGAAAAACCACTTAAATATTTCGACAATAACACTGCTGGTATGGTGAAGTTGCTTGAGGTAATGAACGAATGTGGTGTCAAATACATTGTTTTCTCATCAACAGCTGCGACTTATGGTATTCCTGAGGAAATTCCAATCCTTGAAACCACACCACAAAACCCAATCAATCCTTACGGTGAAAGCAAGCTCATGATGGAAACCATCATGAAGTGGTCAGACCAAGCCTACGGCATCAAGTATGTCCCTCTTCGTTACTTTAATGTAGCAGGAGCTAAGCCTGACGGTTCTATCGGTGAGGACCATGGTCCTGAAACCCATCTCTTGCCAATTATTCTCCAAGTGGCTCAAGGTGTGCGTGAGAAAATCATGATTTTTGGTGACGACTACAATACTCCAGACGGAACTAATGTTCGTGACTACGTGCATCCATTTGACTTGGCAGATGCTCACCTTTTGGCAGTGGAATATCTCCGCAAAGGCAATGAGTCAACAGCCTTCAACCTAGGCTCTTCAACAGGATTTTCAAATCTGCAAATCCTTGAGGCAGCTCGCAAGGTAACAGGTAAGGAAATCCCAGCTGAGAAAGCTGATCGTCGTCCTGGTGACCCAGATACATTGATTGCATCCTCTGAAAAGGCTCGTACGGTACTAGGCTGGAAACCACAATTCGACAACATCGAAAAAATCATCGAAAGTGCCTGGGCATGGCATTCAAGCCATCCAAATGGGTATGATGATAGAGATTAATCATAAGGAATAGAAGCTCCATCTGGTCACAAACTACCACTTGGAGTTTTTCTCTACACATCGTAGTGAATCTTTGCATTTTTATCTTATATCTTTTAAGATAATTCTGTTACAGATTGAAAAGGAGAACAGGATGGAAACATATACACTTTCAAATGGCGTTGCGATTCCTAAAATCGGTTTTGGGACTTGGCAAATTCCAGAAGGGGAAGAAGCTTATAACAGCGTTAGTCTCGCACTTAAGGCTGGTTACACACATATTGATACAGCGCAAATCTACGGTAACGAGGTTTCTGTAGGTAAGGCGATTGCTGATAGTGATGTGGCGCGTGAGGATATTTTCCTAACTACAAAACTTTGGAATGACAAGCACGATTACGAATTGGCTAAAGCCTCTATCGACGAGTCACTTGAAAGATTAGGTGTGGATTATTTGGATCTTTTGCTCATCCACTGGCCAAATCCTAAGGCTCTTCGTGATAATGATGCTTGGAAGGCTGGCAATGCAGGCGCTTGGAAGGCAATGGAAGAAGCCTATAAAGATGGTAAGGTGCGTGCTATTGGTGTATCTAACTTTATGCAACATCATCTTGATGCTCTCCTTGAAACGGCTGAAATTGTGCCACATGTTAACCAAATTCTCTTGGCTCCAGGTTGTGCTCAAGAAGATCTAGTTGCCTATTGTCAAGAGCGTGACATTCTTATTGAAGCTTACAGCCCACTAGGTACTGGTAGCATTTTTGGAAATGAAGACGTCGAAGCAGTAGCTGAACGTAACGGAAAATCTGTTGCTCAAGTTGCCCTACGTTGGAGCCTTCAAAAAGGTTTCTTGCCACTACCTAAGTCAGTGACACCAAAAAATATCGAAGCTAACTTGGATATCTTTGACTTTGATTTGTCAGAGGAAGATATGGCAGTCTTGGATAAGATTCAAGGCATCAAGACTCAGGATGATCCTGACACAGTTAATTTTTAATAGGATAGAGGCAACTCGTGAGGGTTGCTTTTTCTACTGTGTGTTCCCGAATTTGCTATAATAAAGTTATCCTATCAATCACTATTAGAAGGGAAGTTATGTTATGGAATCGCGAAACCTTCTTCCTCAAAATACGCGTCTGATGGCTAATTTGTTGAGTTTCTCAGGAGGGGCTTTGGATGTCTTTTGTCATATGTACTACCATAGTTTAGTTGCTACACAGACTGGGAATATCCTTTTGTTGGTCGCTGACTGGCGAAACAGTAGTATGTACTATAACTTATTGCGTTGCTTTTCAATCTTTTTCTTTTCTTTAGGCTTTCTTTTTGGCATGTGGTTTAAAGATCAACGTAAGAATGCTTATTGGCGAGTGTATGGTCTGCTTCCACTTTGTGTCATGACAGCCATCCTGCCTTTCCTACCTTCAAATGCCTTGATTGAGCTCCCGATTATCGCTTTTTCTGCAGGTATCATGATGAAGACCTTTACTGGTAGTCAGATTGAGAATCATCCTTTCGTGATTTTTATGACCTCAGGTAATTATCGAAGGATGTTAACAGCCCTCTATTATGCCATTCAGGGAAGCGGTGATCAGAGAGAATATCGTCGTCAGGCTGTCAATTATAGCTTTGTCGTAGGGAGCTTTGTCGTTGGTGCTATTGTCGCAGCTGTTCTGATGCATTATATCCAGATTTGGTCAATCTGGCTAATCACACTCAGTCTCATTACCATCATGGTTTACTATTCCTCTGAAGTGAAACGTCTAGGACTCAAGGAGACCAATCTTTAGGCATTTTGTAGCAAATATTTTTGATAACAATTGTCTTGTGTTATAATTTTGGTTACATTATTTTCATTTAATCAAAAAAAGGAGACATCAGATGCCTGTAGTAAGCAATGATTTTTCAGATATTGTATATAACCGTCGTTCTATTCGTAACTTTGATCCATCTGTTAAGATTCCGCGAGAAGAACTGTTGGAAATCCTAGATAAGACAGTTACGGCACCATCATCAGTCAACATGCAACCATGGCGTTTTGTTGTTGTTGAAAGCGAAGAAGGTAAAGAAAAATTGAAACCTTTTGTCAGCTATAATGGGGTGCAAAATGAAACATCATCAGCCATGGTCCTTATTTTTGCTGATTTGAAGAGTCAAGAAAGAGCTGAAGAAATCTACGGTAAGGCTGTTGCTCAGGGAAAAATGCCTGAAGAGGTCAAAGAAAAACAATTGTCAAGCATTGTACCAATGTATGAAAATGCTCCTCGCGAAATGATGAATGAAATTGTCCATATCGATTCCAGCCTTGCTGCTATGCAGTTGATGTTGGTTGCACGTTCTTATGGCTATGATACCAACGCCATCGGTGGCTATAAAAAAGATGGCCTTGCCAAAGCGTTTGGACTTGATGAAGACCGTCATGTACCTATCTTAATTATTGCTCTCGGGAAAGCCAATGAAGAAGGCTTTGAGTCTGTTCGTTTGGACGCCTCTGATGTGACAACTTTTGCATAATAGATAATCGACCATAGGTCTCGGAAGTGGAGACTTATGTTTTTTTTGTATTAAGAGATAGCTAAGTGTTTTTAGCAATATTGGGAAGTTGCTGTAATCTAGGATTAAGGTAAGGCCTCTCTCTTTGTGCTATAATGAAGAAAAACGTTGAATTTAAAGTTTACTTTTGCCTTTTACTAGGAGTCTTTTATGACAAACTATTTGGTTCAGAGGTTTCTCTGGTTTCGTGAGCGAGGCTTTGTCCAGATTACTCAGAAGACCTTGGTTTCGCTCTTTCCCTTCTTTCTGTTTTCAGGAATTATTCGGGTGATTTCACTATCTGTTTTTTCAGAGCTTGGTTATATTAACCAGCTGTTTTCAGTTTCAGACTGGTTACCAGCCTTTAAGATAACTGGTCAGGTGCTCAACAATCTTTCCAGTTTTCTTGGTGGTTTAGCGGGTCCCTTGTCAACCTACTTTGCAGGAAAATACACGGCTGGTCACTACGGTAGAAGTACTGGAACGGCTGGAGTCACGTCTCTTTTGGTTAGCCTGATTATAGGTTCGCAGGAACTGTTGCTGTCACCGCTAAACGATGGCGTCCAGACACGTATCAATTTACCAGCTTCGATTAATATTATGCTGGCTATCTTCGTGGGTTATCTGGTTGGCCAGATTTTTCGCTTTTCAAGAGCTAGTGATGATCAGATTGTGGACAAGGACTATATTTATCAACCTAAGACCGTTCGTCCCATTTTTTTATCACTCATTTTAGCCATTAGCCTTAACATTCTCTTTGTGATTGGAGAGCAGGCTAATGTTTTTCAGACGATTAGGCAGTTCACCTCTACCTTTACTGTAACTGATAACCATCTATTCTCAACCTTTATGATGGGACTTTTGAACACTTTCTTTGCTTGGGTTGGAAATAGTCAGGCTTTTGCCCTAAATTCTATTGCCGAGGATAGTTTTGCCTTGGAGAATTTGACCTATGCCGTCTCCCACCATACGACGACTGGACTTCCTCACCTTTATACGCTAACAAATCTTTATCATAGTTACGGCTTGGTTGCTGGTATTGGATCAGGTCTGGCTCTCTTGGTAGCTCTACTCTTAAAATCAACCAGCTTTAAGGATAAGAAGGTTAGTCTTCTTAGTGTTTTCCCTAGTCTCTTTAATAATGGGACTCCCTTGATGGTAGGGATACCGGTCTTACTAAATCTGGTTTATCTAATTCCTTTTCTTCTAGCACCTATGGTCAATATGGGAATAGCAACGGTGGCTTTGGCTACTCGCCTCATGCCTGCGGCGGTTTACCCTGTACCAGATGGTACGCCGAGCCTTTTTTACGCCTTTATTGGAACGGGTGGTAGCCTGAGGGCACTTGCTGTTAGCCTGCTCTGTTTTGCGGTTGATGTTGCAATCTTTATTCCCTTTGTTCATCTGTCTAATAAGGTGCAACACGGTTTGAAAGAGGAAGGAGAAAGCAATGAAGTTCAGTAAAAAAACGAAGTTGGCCTTTATCCTTGTGGCGGTCTTTCTCATTGGTTTGGCTGTTCCGTCTTATAGTTGGACTAGGAAAAATGTCAAGGAAATCGAGACTTTCTATAATTCAAAATTGTCCCCTATTATCATGATTCCAGGGAGTTCCGCTACAGAAAATCGCTTTGATGGCTTGGTACGTAAGCTCAATCAAGATCGTCCTGGAGCTAAGCATAGCCTCCTAAAGGTCAAGGTTTGGAACAATGGTCGTATCACCTTTGAAGGAAAAATCAAGAAAAATGACAATGAACCTATTATTGTTATCGGATTTGAAAATAACAACGACGGCTACAGCAATATCAAAAAACAAGCCAAGATGATGAATCAGGCCTTTGAAACCTTGCAGAATAAATACAATTTCAATAATTTCAAAGGTCTGGCCCATTCCAATGGTGGTTTGATTTATACAGACTTTATTGAAAATTATCTGAGTGATTATGATGTTAAGATAAACTCACTCATGACTATCGGGACGCCCTATAATTTCACTGAAACCAATATCAAAAATAAATCGGTCATGCTTGCGGATTTCATAGCTGGTAAGAAGAATATTCCGTCCACCCTACATGTCTATTCAGTAGCAGGGACTATCACTTATGATTCGGATGAGTTGGTGCCTGATGCTAGTGTGTCAGCTGGAAAATATATCTATCAGAACCAAGCAAAAAGCTATACTGAAATTACGGTTACAGGTGAAGATGCTCAACATTCAGATTTACCAACAAATGATGAAGTAGTGGAACTGGTCAAACAACATATTGAGGGGCAGGGTGTCCGTAAGAAACAAAAGACCAAACTAGAGCCTCAGTAAGTGAGAATAATATAGCTTATCAGTTCTAGTTGTTTATCATCAAACATAATCAGATAGAGGCTATAATGGTCCTATCTTTTTTAGTGATAAGATTGACTCCTCAAGCTGTTGTAACTTCTTGTTTTACAACTTGTTTTTTGTTATAATCAAGTAAAATAGCAAAGAAGAATGAGAGGTCCCAAATATGCAAATTCCAAGTCGCTTTACCATTGCCGTTCATATTTTGACTCTTATAGCACAAAATAAGGGAAATGAAACTAAGTTAACCAGTGACTTTATGGCTGGTAGTGTGGGAGTTAACCCTGTTATTATCCGCAAAACCTTGTCTCAACTAAAGAAAGCAGACTTGATTTTTGTTCAAAGGGGAAGCGGAGGAGCCACGTTAGCCAAGACGCCAGAGGAGATTAACCTTTTGCAGGTTTATCGTGCGGTGGATTGCATCGGTCCAAGTGGCCAACTCTTTAGTTTTCATGACAATCCTAATCCAGCTTGTCCAGTAGGACGAAATATTCATGGGATCTTGGACCAAAGCCTAGAAGACGTTCAAATGGCAATGGAAAAAGAGCTTGAAAAGAAAACTTTGGCTGGTATTTTAAAGGATGCTAAGGGCAACTGGAAAGAAACTGGAGCTTGATTTTTAGACCTCAGTCTATAAGAAATCGAAAGCCATTCGGTTTCTTTTTTTATTTGCGAGTTGTAATAATTGACATTACAATAAAACTAAGTGTAATATTGCCATATAAAAAATTACAACACAGGAGAAAAATCAGATGACATACGATTACAATAGTAAGATTTGTTTAGCGGAGGCAGTGCTAAATGTTAAGGATTTGGCTCGTCAGACGGCCTTTTATACACAGATTATAGGTCTTGAAATCCTCTCCCAAATGGAAAAAGAGGCTATCTTGGGAGCTGGAAACTCCGTGCTCAAGCACCATTTGGTCAAATTGTAGCACCAGCAGGAGACAAAGACTTACAAACAGAAGGTCGTTTCAAAGTTTTTGGTGACAAGTAATTACTTTAACTCGGGCAGTCAGTTTGACGATTGGCTGTACTATGACTAAACATTATCAAAATGATAAGACAAAAAAGTAGCAGGATTGAGAAATCTTGTTATTTTTTCTATCCTAAGACCAGTTACTAGATAAATTATAAATGAAAGCTAGAATTTGAAATTTGAAACCCTTTTCAGTTTCATAGTGTTTTCTAATTTAAATGATCCCAATTTACTAAAACCGCAGAATAATGGACAACTAAAGCAAAGTTTTGTGCAGTCGGTTTTTGATAGATATAGCCACATGTTAGAAAATACTTGTTACGAAATCTTAATCTTGAATATGCTTTTTATTAATAGAGGTATAAAAACACAGAAATAGCTCTATTTTTGTCCTGTAGTATGGTATAATAGTGCGGTATTTCTCAGAAAATGGAGTATAAAAATGAGTATTTTTCGTAAAAAGAATGTCGGTTTGGCTCAAACCGAGATGAAACGGCATCTGACCCTTAGGGATGTCGTCCTCTTGGGGATTGGTGCCATGGTCGGAACCGGTATCTTTACCATTACTGGTACCGCAGCATCAACCTTGGCAGGTCCAGCCCTGATTATTTCGGTTTTGATTTCAGCCGTTTGTGTGGGTATGTCGGCTATTTTCTTTGCTGAGTTTGCCTCACGCTATCCATCGGCTGGTGGCGTTTATGGTTATCTCTATGCTTCTTGGGGTGAGTACCCTGCTTGGATGGGCGGATGGCTTACAATGATCGTTTTCATGAACGCCGTGTCTAGTGTTGCCTCTGGTTGGGGAGCCTACCTCAAGGGACTCTTGGCAAGCTTTGGTCTACAGCTCCCCAAGGCTATCAGTGGCCCTTTTAATCCGAGTCAGGGAACCTATATTGACCTATTGCCAGTCTTGGTTTTGGTGCTTGTGACGGCTCTCCTCCTCATGGATTCCAAACAAGTCCTTCGTTTGAACTCACTCCTAGTGGTGCTTAAGTTCTCTGCCTTGGCGGTTTTCATCCTGGTTGGTCTTTTCCATCTTAATCCAGACAACTGGGCTAACTTTGCACCATTTGGCTTTGGTCAAATTTATGGTGGTAAGACGGGGATTATAGCAGGTGCTTCTCTCATGTTCTTTGGTTTTCTTGGATTTGAATCCATCTCTATGACAGTAGATGAGATTAAGGAACCGCAAAAGAATGTTCCTCGAGGTATTGTTCTTGCTTTGATTATCGTCGCTTCACTTTATGCAGTGGTTTCATTAGTCTTGACGGGAGTTGTCCACTATACCAAGTTAAATGTCGATGATGCCGTAGCTTATGCCCTTCGCTACATTGGTGTGCCATGGGCAGCCAATTATGTATCGGTAGTTGCTATTATGACCTTGATTACGGTATGTATTTCAATGGCCTACGCCCTTAGCCGTATGGTTTATAGCTTGGCGCGTGATGGATTTCTTCCACAAACTTTCCAAAAGGTTTCAAAGACTAATAAGGTTCCACATCATGCGACACTTTTGACAGGCGTATTGTCAGCCATCTCAGCAGGTGTTTTCTCCTTGGCCAATATGGCATCCTTGGTTAACATTGCGACCTTGGCTTACTTAGTTCTCTTGGCTATTGCCCTCATTATTCTTCGTAAGGACAAGGGCTTGCCACAGAAGGATGAGTTCAAGGTTCCATTTGTTCCGGTCTTGCCTATTATTTCAATTATCGTCTGTATCTCCTTTATGAGTCAGTACAGTTGGCAGACATGGTTAGCCTTTGGTATAGCAGTGCTAATTGGTTCAGTTATCTATGCCTTTTACGGTTACAAACATTCTAAGTATTAGGATGAAAATGGTAGAGCCCTTTTGGTCTACCATTTTTTGATATTTGGAGTAGAGATAGACTATCTCGCAATTTGGTTTTGGTGGTACAAAAGACAGTAACTAGCTCACCTTTTGCCTTATATGCGGTTAGCTAGGTCCCATTGCCCAAGTAAAATACCGTTTGTATTATTGAAACAACTAAAGTTGTGGTTCTTCCTTTTAAACAAGTTAGCGTTGATCATGCATAGAAAGAAAGTGAAGGAGATTGAAGCCTAGCTTACTGGTAAAATATTCATGAAAATCTCTTTAGCCAATGCTTGCATGAGTCAGGAACGACGTTCAATAATGAAGGGGTAGTTGTTTTGGAAGAGTTTAGAGTTATCTAGCCTAGAGATCGAAAGTTCCTAATATCTTGGGGCTTTTTTACTTTAAGGAAAGATTAACTTTTCTTAAAGTCTTGTCTTAGCTTCCTTTGTCCTTAAAGGAAACAAGTATTCTCGTAAGAAATTTCAGTTTATAAAACAAATGATAGATTGTAAAATATAGTGCAACAAAAAACTCATAGCGTTTCATTGTGTAAACTGTAAGTAACCACACAAATAGAATCCGAGAAAAACTATGAGCTACTCTCATCTTACCATAACCGACCGAATAAAGATGGAAACCTATAAAACCATCTATAACTGGCTCTATGCTGGTTTGATTGATCTGGATTTGAGCGTCCTTCGTCGTAAAGGAAAAAGTCGACAGCCCAAAGAAACAGGTGGAAGATTTAGAATTGGTACACCAAATACCAAACGTCCCAAAGAGGTCCGGGATAGTGAAACTTTTGGCCGTTGGGAACTTGATACTGTGGTGTCTTCCAGAGGCAAAAGCAAAGGGTGTTTAGCGACTTTTCTGGAGCGAAAAACGCGCTTTTACTTAGCTTTCAAGATACCAGATAGAACAGCCAAATCCATGTTTTCAGCCATCGAACAACGCGGACGCCTATTCATCTTGGTAGAGAGGAAGCAATGAGAACGCAAATGGCTTACCAAGAGAATATTTCCCAAAGAAAATGGATTTAGCCACTATCTCTGATGAGGCATTGAACAAGACCAATCACCGACCATGAAAATATTTAGCTTACAGAACTGCTTGTGAAGCTTTAATGGATGAGTTAGAGTAAATGTTGCACTTATTCTTGCAATTTATCGTTTATTTTTATAATTAGGCCTCATGCATCTCATCATATAAGTACAAGAATAATTACAAGAAGTTACTATCGGTTACCGCTACACATATTCTTTTACAAAAAACACAACCTAATTCGTCATTTTTGTCTCCAAAAGCATGGATGTTAACGATGATGTAAATAAAGATATTCTTAGTATCATTATTACGGATAATATTCGTCTAATTATATTAACCTCTCTTAATGATATTTCTAGAGGTCCAACCTTTTGAAATTTGATTGTTCTTCTCAAAAAGTGATTTCACTTTGAAATGTACTCAGTTTGTCGCCAAATTATCTATTTCTGTTTTATATTACTATTTATATCTGAATTATTTACCTTTTCGATTTCATAAACTTCAAATCTTAAATTGCTTGTTAGCTTTGTATTTTATAATTGAAATTGAACAAAAATCTCTTCCCATCTTTATATATTGAGTTATAATTTCATAAATTTTAAATAGATTGAAATCACTAATCTAGTTATTTATAATCTAGATTAGAAGGAGGTATTATGTTTAAATTAATGGATGTCACTCTCAGAGAAGGTAGCTATGTAGTAAATAATACATTAACTAAATCTGAATCAAAAAAATTAGTTCATGAACTTAACAAAGCAAAAATTGACTTAATTGAAATCGGTTATCTAGGTAATATTTCTAAGGATTCTGGTGTAGAAAAATGTGACTCTGAGTACCTAGACTTTCTGACTGATGGAGAAATTCTGAATTGGGAAGGAAAATTTTCGGTTATGATTAATCCTGAAAAATTTTCTCAATCAACTGCTGAGATTCTAGCTGATAGACGTATTGGAATGGTCCGATTGACTGTTACAAAAAATAACTTAGAGCGAGTAAAAGAAATTGTCAATTCTTTATCGAAATATAATATTGCTATTAGTACCAATTTAATACGTGTCAGTCGTCTAGGTCATAAAGAATTAAATGAATTGGTAAATGAGTTGGTTGATACAAATACAGACATCATTTATTTAGCTGACTCAAATGGAGCAATGCTCCCAGAAGATATTAAGAAGATGTTTTTTTCGTTAAAACATTTAATTATGAAAAAAAGAGGCAAACAAAAGTTAGGTTTTCATGCTCATAATAATTTGGGAATAGCAATTCCAAATGCTCTGGCAGCTATTGAAGTAGGGTGTGATTTTATTGATGCAAGTATTTTGGGATATGGGAAATCTTCTGGAAATTTATCACTAGAATTACTATTAAGTCTAATGAGAAGACAAAATTTCATTTACAAATGGAATATTACTAAAATTTTGTCACTAGCAAATCAATTAACCACTGTTGTAAGAAAGTCTGGCTTTTATCTCTCGCAACCTGAAGGTGCGATAATTGGTATGAAAAATATGAATTTAGATGAAATACAAGAAATTTATAAGTTAAAAGGTATTTCTTCTTTATTAGACGAGGAAAACAAATGATGAATAGAAAGTGGTATTACAAAATCGGTAACGGTAACAACATAGTCCTCATATTACCTAGAAAAGATGGAAATGAGATGTCTGTTGGTGAGTGGGAAAAGCTATATTTTACTTTGGGGGCTAACTTTACTTTGATCATTATAGATATTCCAGAATATTTATGTATAAGAAACAATTCTACATTTCCAAAAACAACAGATTATATGGCTGATGTCTTAAATAATATTTTGGTTGATAAAAAAATAGATAATATTAAAGTGTTAATCGGAGTATCTTTAGGAGGTATGATTGCACAGAAGTTTATTTACAAATATTCCGAGATTCCTACTATCTTTATTTCAACGATAATTAAATCTAATTTAAAAGTACAAACTGTATTTAATAGCTGGAAAAACAATTTACATTTTATGGGAGAGAAAGGATTTAATGTAAATTTGGCTTCTTGGGTAAAAGGGGGAATACTAGAAGAAAACTCGTTAAATCAATCCAAAGATTTTTGTGTAATCAAAGAGGAACTATCTTTAGAAGCAATTTCGAGCCACAACTTTAAAGAAGAAAATACTATAAGTAAAAAAGAAACTCTTGTAATCTTCGGTAAAGATAGTCCATTGATAGGAATGGATGAAACGATACCATTCACAGACTTCTTTAAAAATATTACAATTTGTCCAATACCAGACTCTGGAATGAGGGTTCTGGAAGAAAATCCAAAAAGTAGTTATAAAAAGATTAAACAATTTATTGAGGAGAATTCATGAAATCAATTGCAGTACTACCAGGGGATGGAATCGGTATTGAAGTTATGGAAGCTTGTGTTCCAATTTTCGAAGAGTTAAATCTTGACATTAAACTGAAATATGGAGAGATTGGGTGGAAATGTTGGATAAATTCCGCAAATCCAGTACCAAATGAAACATGGAATCTTATTAAGAATTGTGATGCAGTTTTAGTTGGTGCAATAACAAGCAAACCTAAGCATGAAGCAGAACAAGAATTAAAAGTAAAAAGCAATAACACCACTGATTATGTATCACCTGTAATACAATTACGACAAAAGCTACAATTATTTGCTAATGTTCGACCAATAATTTCATTAATAAACAACAAAAGTTTTGAAGTATATATTATAAGAGAAAATACTGAAGGATTGTATAGTGGTTTAGATTTTAATCCAATACCTGAACCATTAGAAAATTTTATCAATGAAAGCACCTCTAAATATAGTAATAAACTAAAAAATGGAGCTGCTACTATTAGAATTATCACAGAAGAAGGATTTAATAGATTATTAAAGTTTAGTTCTGAGTGGGCCTTGAAACACGGGAAAAGCAATATTGTAATTGCAGATAAGCCAAATGTTTTTAGAAACTCAAGCGATATTATATTTAGACTAATAAAAAAATATTCACTAGATTACCCAATGCTAAACTATACTGTAGAAAATATTGATGCAGTTGCAATGTGGTTAGTGAAGAAACCACAGAAATATGAAATAGTAATTTGTGAAAATCAGTTTGGTGACATCCTATCTGACGTAGGAGCCGCTGTAATGGGAGGACTAGGGCTAGCTTATAGTGGAAATTATGGACTCAAAGAGACAGCCTATTTTGAACCCGTTCATGGATCGGCTCCAAAATATTCAGGTCAAAACAAAGTAAATCCCATGGCTATGTTCTTGAGTATCGCAATGCTATTAGACTTTCTAGGATATAAAGAAGCAAGTCAATCAATCCAGAAAGCTGTTGAATATACAGCGAAAGATAAGAGGTTTTGTACCTTTGATTTATCTGGAGATGCCACACTAAGTGAATCCGCTAAACACATTATTGAGGAGGCCGTAAAAATCTATGGAAATTCATGATAAATTAAAAAATTTAAAAACACTTGATACTGCAGCCATTTCTGATGCTCTAGATAGTCTCAATATTAATGGAGGTTTGACTGGGATAACCCCCCAGACAGAAAAATGCAATTTGGTAGGACGAGCATATACTATTCAGTACATTGAACCTACTGAATCAGAAAAGAAACAAAAGAATGCAGCAAATTTTATCGATGACATACCTGAAGGATACATACCGGTATTGGCCAACAATGGAAGAATGGATTGTACTGTTTGGGGAGATATACTTACAGATGTTGCTATTAAAAAGGGGATCCCAGGAGCCGTAATTGATGGACTTTGTAGAGATATAAGACACATCAGAGATTGTAGTTATAAAATGTTTTCAAGGGGAGTATTCATGCAGTCTGGAAAAGGAAGAACTGTAATGTCGGCAAGTAAAGTAGCTGTGAAGATAGGAGAAGTACATATAAAGTTTGGTGACTACATTCGAGGCGATGAAAATGGCATCGTTGTGATTCCTCAAGAACATGTCGATCAAGTCATTCAACTGGCAAAAATAGTAGTAGCTAAAGAGAAGAAAATACGTAATGTGATTAAAAAAGGAGAAAGATTGGATATTGCCCGAGAAACATTTAATTACAGCCATGCTTGGGAGGATAAGGATGAAATTTTTTGATTTGCATACCCATGCATCACCTGATTTATATCAAAGAAGATATACCGTTGATTCTCTAGAAAAAGAACTAATTGAATCTGATAGCTTTGCTGTTTTTAAAAGTCATATTAATTCAACAGTTCCACTAACACTTAATTCCAAACGAATATTCGGTTCCATTGTTTTGAATGAGTTTCAAGGAGGATTGAAATTACCACCTGTTGTTTCCCAATTTATCATGAGCCAGAAACCATTCATAATTTGGATGCCAACTTTAACTGGTTATGTTTCTCCTTCTATAAAGCAAAAAAAATTTCATTCTGCTTTAGATTTTGATTATCCTAGAAATCAAATTTCAATAAATGAAAAACTAAAGTCAAATGTCGTCGACATTTTAAAATTTGCTGGTGAAAATGATATCCCTGTTGCTAGTGGCCACTCTAGCAAAAAAGAAGTTGAATTACTACTTTGTGAAGCTATGAAATTTAATGTAAGATTGATTGTTACTCATCCTTTTTATAAATTAACTAACTTTTCTGTTGAAGAACTATATAGGATGTCAAAAAGATATTCAAATATTTATTTTGAATGTAATATTTTAATGAACTTGATCAACAAGGGAACAATAAAAAGAGATATTGAATTAATTGATGCAGTCGGTCAAGACAGAGTATTTATAGCTTCAGACTTAGGTCAGACTAATAGAATGACCGTTAGCGATGGGTATGATTACTACTTCAATAAATTAACTTCATATTCAAATTTATCACAAAATATTTACAATGATATTTTCTATTTCACGCCACAAAAAATCCTTTTCGGAGAAAGAAAAATCTAATATGGAACCTTTAGTTTTTAATACCTCGATTGCTAAGAAAAAACCATCAAATTCAGATGAATGTCCTTTTTGTCATTTAGAGCAATTAACAAATATTATTGATGAGAATGATGGATTGCTTTGGTTAGACAATAAATACAATACGATCGAAAACACCTATCAGACATTAATAATTGAATCTGAAGATCATTACGGAGATATTTCAAATTATAGCTACGCTTATAATAGAAGAGTGATTAACTATATTATTAAATCATTTCTAAAATTGAGTAACCAATCTCGTTTTAAAAGCGTAGCAATGTTTAAAAACTATGGACCATTATCTGGTGGAAGTTTAAGGCACCCACATACTCAGATTGTGGGATTTGAAAATACAGACATCTATTCAGAAATCAGTGAAGAGTCTTTTTCAGGTTATAAAATTTATGACGACAAATACGTCTCAGTAAATATCTCAACTAAACCTATAATGGGTTATTGCGAGTTTAATATTAAATCTAGTACTTCCTATATTGACAAAACATCTGATGTCATTAAAGATGTAGTAGGATTTATTCTTAATAAATACTTCAATAAATCTTGTGATTCGTATAATCTATTTTTCTTTCTTCAAAATAACAATCTGATTTGTAAAGTAGTCCCTCGTTTTATAGTTTCACCCTATTATGTTGGCTATAGGGTTTCACAAGTCAACAATACTGAAAGAATTAAGGATATAAAGTATGAATATTTAAATTATGTTAAGGAGTGTCATTTTGAAAAATAGATTTTTTAAAGGAATACTTAGTTGTTTAATTGCAGGGAGTGTTTTTGGTGCTCAATGGCCCATTGCAGGAAGTGCACTACAAATTGTAGACCCCTATTGGTTTACATTAATAAGATATCTTATAGTAGCCTCTATATTAGCAATTATATTATTTTATAAAGAAGGTAAGGATGGATTTAAACTTAATAGAAAGGAATTTCCCAAAATACTGTTTTTAGGAACAATGGCCTTCTGTGCTTATAATTTTTTGGTTTTTGCAGGTCAGAAAATAGCTGGAACTCAGGGTACAATTTTAGCATCCTTATTGATGGCACTAATTCCAATGGTTTCAATATTAGTATTATGGATTACAAAAAAAGAATTTCCTGGTTGGAGAACTCTTTTTCTTGTTTCCATTTCTTTAGTAGGAGTAATTCTAGTAGTCACTAAAGGTAATCTATCCATCTTTAAAAATCAAAGTACATTATTACAACCAATCTTTTTAATATCCCTTAGCGTGATCGCGTGGGTACTATATACAATAGGTGGTGCTGAATTTAAAAATTGGTCTTCATTAAAATACACGACGCTTAGTTGTTTACTAGGAAATATTAGTTCTATTTGTGCTATACTGTTACTACAACATTTGAATATTTCACACATCCCTTCCCTCTCAAATTTATTAACCATTAAGTGGCAATTGTTATATATGAGTGTTTTCTCAGGAGTAATTGGAGTACTTTTGTGGAATATTGGGAATAAACTGTTGACTCCTCAAAATGGCTCTCTATTCATGAATCTTGTACCAATCATAACCTTCTTGATTGAAATAATGTTTGGATATAAGCTCACCAACGTAGAACTCATTGGAGTTACTATGACAATACTAGCCATCGTGTTAAATAATCTTTTCCAAAGAAAGCGAATTACGTGATCCAAAATGACAGTAACTATTTACTTTACGGAATCTCTTCTAGATAATCTATCAGAAATTAATAAGAATTGTTTTAGCATATACTCTCCGCTAAATGAAGTTTTGGGGAGCCTACATGTATTGCTAAATCCGGATGGCCATGGATTAATGACTACATGGGCAAGCGAGACAAAACAAGTAATGGATGAGCAAATATTACAAGAATTGAACTACTTTTCTCCTTTTTATAAAAGTAAAATTCCCAATTTCTTTATCGAAGAAATTATTTATGAGGAATCTAGTATAGAGAAACAAATATCTTTACTTGGAACCAATCTTTTAGGGAAAGATAAGGGTTTGTTAATTAATGAACTAAAAGATTTTAAGGATTCAAAGCTAATGGAAGATCTAGTAGAAAATGCGGATCTGGTATTCCTAAACTTTTTTTCATTTCTAAAAATGTACTACAAATATTATTTCAAAGACTTCGTTCAAAAAACGGATGTATTCAATGTGCTTAATCACTATGCGATGAAACAAAGAAAATGTATCTCCAAACAAGGCTTTTTGAGGTTCATACAATCTATTGATTCTAACCAGATATATTGGGTAAAAAATGCCATTAAGATACAGACTAAAATGAACAAAAAATATTATCTAGGTAAAGGTGAAAAAATAATTTTTTTGCCTAGTTCTGTGACTTGGCCACATGTTAGAGTTAATAAAATGAATGAAAAAATAATTTTAACTTACAATGTTAACTCTCGTAATATTGGTAATCTGGCCAGACAAGAAATGTCTGAAATATTTAAGGCATTGTCAGATCCTACTAGAATTGATATTTTATATTATCTACATGAAGGAAAAAAAACAACTAAAAGTTTAGCACAAATTTTGGTTACAAGTGAATCAACAGTGTCACATCATTTAAATATCTTAAAAAAGGCCGGGATTGTAAACAATATCAGAAATGGTAAAAGAGTATTCTACTATAATACAGATAAAGTCAAGGAATTGATACCTAATTTCTTTCTTGATATTACCTAAAGAGAAATTCTCTACACTTTTATCTTGTAGTAATCCCAAAAGTGAAAACTATAATTTATCCAAAGGACTTAATCTTCTGTTTTGTAGAAATAAGTCCTTTCGGCTTTTTTCTACCATTTGTCAAGGCTTTGAGTAAAAAATGAGATAAGACAGTGGCTATTCTGAGGTTACTGTCTTATTTTTAACACTTTTTGATCCATAAAAGGGCATGCTAAAAAACACCTTATCTGGTGATTTTTTTGATAAGGCGTTACAATAATATGGCATAAACAATTTTACCGATTTTGGGTAGAAGTATAATCGTAAAGTTTGTTATGCGTTATGAGATAATACATTGTTCTAATGAGACGATGTATAGAGGCAATCGTATGTGGCTTAGTTGAAGCTATTGTCGATTGTCTTTTTCGTTTCTCATAGAAGTCTGCGATATGACAAGGATTGGTGTGGCTAGCTGAAGCGATGTTGTGAATGCACTTAAAGAGAATCTTTCTGGCATAGGGATTCCCACGTTTGGTGATATGTTCCTTGGCGAGAAAGTTTTAGTTTTGCATCAATGCGTTTGTTGTTGTAGTAATCCATATAGTCTACAATAGCTGGTTTCAAATGCTCCATTAACTTAAACATCTTCTAATAACCATAAAACATCTCAAAAAGAAAGACTCCATCATGCCTTTGTATGGGCTGTTGCCTTTACGTGATATGGAAGGCTGAATCCCTTACCCACTATAAAATGCAATGAGAATACGGTGTTGATATAACTACCCCTGTTAGCTACTTGCAATATCAAACTCTGTCGCATCTGTGTAGCATTTTTCCATTGGTTTGGATGCTTCGAACTGGAGTTGAATGAGATTTTCTGCTTTCTTACCAACCTCTCCTTGATATGAATAATACTTACGTTTACAACGAATTCGAGCACTTAAACCAAGAGCCTTCATCAGACGTTGCACTTTCTTATGATTTACCATGAAACCACGATTTCTCAATTCAAGAGCCATTCGACAATAGCCATAATTTCCTTTGCGCTCAGTAAAATAGCTTGAATCACAGCTTTGATAGTTTGACTCTTATCCGTTTGATCCAGCTGTTTTAAGTGGTAATAATAGGTCGAACGAGCAAGCTTAATAATCTTTAGAAGAATCTCTAAAGCAAACTCTGTTACCAATTCTCGAACAATTTCCGTTTTTCTCTTCGCTCTTTCTCGTCCCTCAATCGGAGTTCTCTCAACTTTTTTAGAACAGCGTTCTCCGCTCTCAAGTACTCATTTTCTGCTTGAAGTCGCTCTAGTTCTGTCATCTCTTCAGGTTTCTTCTTTGGCTCACGTCCCATTTTAGGCGGTCTCCCTCTTCTTTTCTCAACAATAGTATACCCATTTTTCTTGTATTGTGCTATCCAATTGTTAAGCAAACCTTGATTTGATAGGCCATAATCCAGACAAACACTTTGTTGGGAACAACCTTCAAGCAGAACTTTATCAATCATTTCTCGTTTTAATTTAGGAGAATAATAACGATTCTTTCCCTTTTTGACGATGTTTATTCCATAACGGCCAATTAATTTCACCATATACTTTAGACCAGAAATGTTCACCCCAAATTGATTTGAAAGTCGTTTAAAGCTTGTTCCTTGCTTTCTCAGTTCATATATTTGAACTTTATCTTCATAAGTCAATTTCATAATAAAAACACCCCAAGTTAGATTTTTTCTGTCTAACTTTTGGGGTGCAGTTCAATGGCTTGAAAACTTTTTTTTATTTGTTTAAGCTATTTTTAAGGCCTTCAACAGCCCCTTCAATGCTACCTTTAACATCTTCGATACCGTCTTTTGCTTTGGCTACAGCTTTTTCAACAGCACCTTCGAGTTCAGTTTTTTTATCACCAGAAAGTTTGCCAGCGCCTTCTTTAAGAGCGCCTTTAGCTTGATTAAATTTATCTTCGATACTCATGATAGTACCTCCTTTTTATGATGAGACCATTGTAGAAAATCTTAAACCGTAAGGCAAGTGATTTGTTTAATAAGTTACCACATTAATATTTCCTTTATCGTATTCAGCGATGAAGATATCTGAAATGTTGTCATATCCCATTTTAGTAAGTTCGTCGTTTAACCATGCTTCAGATTTTCCGATACTGTCAAGAATTTCCAACTGGATTACGCCATCTGTGACAATTGGGTATTTAGGATTTTCATCACCTACACGAACCACAATCAATTGACCGTTTTGCTCGATCACAGCACGTTTAACTTCTTTGAGTTGGAAAATTCCTTGAGAACGAAGTTTCAAGGCTACATCTGAGGCAGACAGTCCCTTGGCACGACAAGCTTCAGAGTCTAATTTTCCATGAGTAATGATGACCGTTGGTTTACCGTCAATCAAATGTTTGATAAAGCGAATATTGGTGTTGAGCCATTTAAGAAGTAAGATCAAAATAGTCCAAATAACCAGGATAACAATGTACTGAAGGATGGAAACGTTACTACTATAAATTGTACCGCCAATGATTCCACCAAGAACAAAGTTCTGTACTTGGTCAGTAGCTGAGCTAGGTGCTAAGTTACCCTTACCAGTAACATTGATAACAAAGACCAGTGATACAAGCCCCAAGGCTAGCTTAATTGCAACAGTAAGATAAAAAGATGTCATTGTTTAACCTCCACGAGTTCCACATCAGGCTTGTATAGTTTAATTTGTTCGAGCAAGTAGCTATCAGGATCCGACCCTGCAATGGCACGGTAGTAGTGGTCTTTAACTTTTACGATAGCTCCATCAGTGGCTGCAGATGTATTGACATAGATATCCTCTTTTTTAACATCTAGTTGTTTCGAAATGACTTCAATAAAGTGAAGGGATGCTCGAAACTGGTTATCATTGGTCTGATTAGTTTGGAAATTGCTGATAGCAATAAGGACAATAGCCACCAAGGTTAAAATAGAAATGATAGAGAGTTCACGAAACTTAGTATCACGCCTATTTTTGTAGGCCTTAAAAGCAAATACGCCAGTCACAAGAATTAACAGGGCGGAAATGGCGACCAAGACCCAGTTTTGTTGACTAATCTGACTTAGCACATAGTCATAGGAGTAGAATTTCATTGATAGGTTCCCTTTCACAGTATCGCTAGTATTATAGGATAAAAAGTCTTTAATTTCAATAAGTTCATCCAGAAAATGAGGGGTTGAGCTAGACTTTAAAAGTAAATTAGATTCTGGGATAACTTAAAGACATTAAGCCAAAATATTATGATTTCTTTAAGACTTTGTTGAATTTTTCACAAATTATGCTTATAATTGAGGTAAACAATCATAAGAACTTGCCTAAACTTTTGGTAAATAAGAAGATTATTGACTTTAATATGATAGAGTTACACCTATAGAGTACATCTATCTGAGAATCTATTATGTTAAGGTCACTATTCTAAATTTTCCTAGAGACTTTTTGGCCTCTCGTTCCTAGAAAAAGGAGTAATTATGTCTGAACCATTGTTTTTACAATCTGTTATGCAAGAAAAAATCTGGGGTGGCACGCATTTGCGTGATGTCTTTGGCTACGACATTCCTAGCGACCATGTTGGAGAGTACTGGGCTATCTCAGCTCACCCAAATGGTGTTTCTACTATTAAAAACGGTCGTTATGCTGGGCAAACTTTAGATGTGCTTTATGCAGAGCATCGTGAATTGTTTGGCAATCGTCAGGAACCTGTCTTCCCGCTTTTAACTAAGATTTTGGATGCCAATGATTGGCTTTCGGTTCAGGTCCATCCAGATGATGCTTATGGACTTGAACATGAAGGTGAGCTTGGTAAAACAGAATGTTGGTATATCATTGCTGCTGAACCAGGTGCAGAAATCATTTATGGTCACAATGCTAAATCAAAAGAAGAATTACGCCAGCAAATTGAAAGTAAGGATTGGGAAAATCTCTTGACAAAAGTTCCAGTTAAAGCAGGCGATTTCTTCTATGTGCCAAGTGGTACCATGCATGCCATTGGTGCAGGAATCTTAGTTCTTGAAACCCAACAGTCAAGTGACACAACCTACCGTGTGTATGACTTTAACCGTAAAGACGACCAAGGAAACTTGCGTGAGCTCCACCTTGAAAAATCTATCGATGTCCTAAATATCGGTGAACCTGCCAACAGTCGTCCAGTCACAACAAAAGTAGATGACCTCAAATCAACGCTCTTAGTAGCAAGTGATTTCTTCGCCGTTTATAAATGGGAAATCACAGGTAAGGCTGATTTTGAAAAGACTGCTGATTACAGTTTGTTTAGTGTACTTGACGGTCAAGGAAGCCTCCTAGTCGATGGTCAAGAATACCCAATTGCAAAAGGAAGCCACTTTATTCTTCCTAGCGATGTTCAAGCATGGCAAATTAAGGGAGACCTTGAACTGATTGTGAGTCACCCTTAACTAAACTATCAAACTAGACGAGATAAGACTCTTGTCTAGTTTTTTCGTATAATGATACAGAAAATTTGCAATTTTAAAAACCTTTGTTAATAAATTTCAATAGCTTGAACTTTCAAATTAATCATGTCATACTAGTTAAGTTAATTAAAAATATTAATATACAAGCCCTTTCCTTTTGGGACATCTGTCTTGTTTATTTTAGATTGGAGTAACTTATGTTAAAAAAAGGAGGCCTTACAGCCCTTTTGTTGTTTGGTATGTTCTTTGGAGCGGGAAACCTAACCTTCCCCCCTCAGCTAGGCTTTGAATCTGGAGGTCATTTCTGGCCAGCCATTGCCGGCTTTGTTCTATCTGGTGTCGGAATTGCAATTCTAACACTTATTATTGGGACTTTAAATCCGAAGGGGTATATTCACGAGATTTCTCAAAAAATCTCACCTAAGTTTGCCTTGTTATACTTGGCAGTGCTTTACTTGTCTATTGGACCATTCTTTGCTATTCCAAGGACAGCAGCGACAGCTTTTTCAATTGGTATTGCACCAATGCTTGGTAATAGTCATACTAGTCTATGGTTACTTGCCTTCACAGCGGTTTATTTTGCCTTGGCTTTATGGATTGCAATGAATCCTTCTAAGATTTTAGATAGTATTGGTCGAATCCTGACACCTATTTTTGCTCTATTAATCGTTATTTTGATTGTAGTTGGTGCCTTTAAATATGGTGGTCATAGCACACATACTGCAACAGAAGCTTATAAAGCCTCAGCTTTTGGTAATGGTTTCTTGGAAGGGTACAATACTTTAGATGCCTTAGCTTCGGTAGCCTTTAGTGTGGTGGCAGTAGTAACCCTCAATCAATTAGGCTTTAAATCTAAAAAAGAGTACATCTCAACCATTTGGGTTGTAGGTATTTTGGTTGGATTGATGTTCTCAGGTTTATACTTAGGTCTAGCATTCTTGGGTAATCATTTCCCACTTGATACATCAACTTTGGGAGAAGGTGCTAACCTTGGAGCAGCAGTTCTATCGAGTGCAACACAGGCTATCTTTGGTCCCATGTCACAGATTTTCCTAGCAGTTATGGTAACAGTGACGTGCTTTACGACAACAGCAGGATTGATTGTGGCGACCGGTGAGTTCTTTAATACGGCCTTCCCACAAGTCTCATATAAAACCTATGCTATTGTCTTCACTCTTATTGGATTTGCGATTGCCAATTTGGGACTTAACAATATCATTGCTTTCTCAGTGCCAGTGCTGTTGATTCTTTACCCAATTACAATCACAATTGTTATGATTGTGATTGCTAATAAGTTTGTGGCCTTGTCTAAACTTGGTATGCAAATTACAGTTGCTGTAGTGACGCTTATCGCTTTGCTTAGTGTAATTGGCAGCCAGTTCAAACTTGCAGGACTTAATGCCATCATTAACTTTCTTCCATTATCAGGAGCATCACTGCCATGGTTGATTCCAGCCATCTTACTCATCCTCCTATCTCTTGTCTTACCAGATAAGATTAAGAGCGAAAGCTTCGAAATGGAATAAAAATAAAATCCTATCACAATGTGGTGGGATTTTTTGTGTCTCCAAGTCACTATAAGTGCGAAATCTTCTCAAAAGCGTTACACTTAAGGCGTGGAGATAAAACGTTCTATTGAAGGGAGTGTTAAAAATGTCAAATCTAAATAATCATATGATTTATCTTGCTGGTGGCTGTTTCTGGGGTGTTGAGGAGTATTTTTCTCGCGTGCCTGGTGTGCTTGATGCGGTTTCGGGTTATGCCAATGGACGTAGTGAGACAACTCGCTATGAGCTTATCGGTCAGACGGGTCATGCTGAAACCGTTCAGGTGACCTATGATGCTAGAAAGGTGTCCTTGCGAGAGATTCTGCTACATTTCTTCCGTATCATCAATCCTATGTGTAAAAACAAACAGGGCAATGATGTGGGAACTCAGTACCGTACGGGTGTTTATTACACGGATGTAAATGATTTATCGACTATCGAGCAAGTTTTCCAAGAAATGACTGAGCAATACGGTCAGCCTTTGGCGGTTGAATTGTTGCCACTTGAGCACTTTATTCCTGCTGAGGATTACCATCAAGATTATCTCAAGAAAAATCCGAATGGCTACTGTCATATCAATGTCAATCAGGCAGCTAATCCTGTCATTGATGCCAGTACTTATCACAAGCCGAATCGGGAGGAGCTTAAGGAAAGTTTGAGTCCAGAAGCCTACGCTGTGACTCAGGAGAATGGAACAGAACGGGCCTTTACGAGTCCGCTTTGGAATCAGTTTGAGCCTGGTATCTATGTCGATGTGGTGACGGGAGAACCACTCTTTTCATCTAAAGATAAGTTTGATTCAGCCTGTGGCTGGCCAAGTTTCTCTCGCCCTATAAGCCCCGAGGTAGCCAACTACAAGGAAGATCATTCGCACAATATGGACCGCATCGAAGTCCGTAGTCGTGTAGGCGACTCCCATCTAGGTCATGTCTTCCCAGATGGACCAAGTGATAAGGGTGGCTTACGTTACTGTATCAATGGGGTAGCAACGCGATTTGTTCCTAAAGCTGACATGGCAAAAGAAGGTTATGCTTACTTGCTTGATCAAGTGGACTGATTAGGTATTCTGAAGGAATTAGTAAAAGCTAAAAGAGAGGTTGATGACCCTTGGTTACAACCTCTTTTATGTGACAAAAGAAGCTGTAAATGAGATAAAAGCCTTTTAAAACTAACATGTTATGTGACCTGACCATTCAGGATAAAAAAGTGACCTTTCATTACATTTTATAACAATTTAGAAAAAATTATTTTACATTTCAAACAAAAAATAGTACACTATAATAGTGAGAAATCTGACAAGTGTCAATATGTCCTTCTCCTTAAATTTTGCTGGTTTTGGCGTCTATAAACATTATTGTACTTTGTGTAATAATTAGTCTTCCCAACCTCCCAATATGATTTTATATGTCTTAACTTACCTAAGCGAGACTAGCAAGATAAAACTAAGATATTTCCTTAAAGAGAAATGACAGCATTTGTTAGATTTTATGCTAACATTCAGATAATACTAAGTCCTATTTTATTGTGCTAAATGCTATGAAAAAGACTGTTATGGAAATGATGAATAAAGTAATCATATTAATGGCCGTTTGTGTCTTGTGCTTCTGGTCTTTCCTTTTGCTTCCCAAAACAGAAGAGAAAGTTGTTTACGTCTATCATTTCCTAGCTCTGTGTAGTTTAATCATGATTTATGGTGCCTTAGTTGATCCAGCTGGACTCTGTGGTACCTTTTTCCAAATTAAACATTTATGTTTTCATTAATTAATCCAGTTTGGCGATATGTCAGGTGAGTCTGAATTTAAAGTATCACTCATAAAAAGAAGTTTTCTGTGTATTGATAACAGTTAATCTGTTTTCAATATGCAGGAGGCTTTTTTTTAAGATTTGAGCAGAGAAAAAGCAGTCTGATGAGACTGCTTCAGGTATATCAAGGATGTGATTCGTAACGTTTGACGATTCTATTTAAGCGCCATTGGTAACAGAGACCACTGACGATAAGGCTGGCAATCAGGCCAATCCAGTAACTGTAGGGACCTAGCCCAGTGACTTTTTCAAGAAGGAAGCCAACTGGGAAGGTGATGCCCCAGTAGGCTAGGACACCGAGATAAAAAGGCACCTTGGTATCCTTATAGCCACGGAGGATTCCTTGAAGCGGAGCCGCAAAGACATCTGCCACTTGAAAGAAGAGGCTATAGGTCATGAAAATGGCTGTCATCCTCAAAAATTCAGGTTCATGCCCATAAAGTTCAGCCAAATCATAGCGCAAGAAGTAGAGGAAAATCAAGGTAAAGATAGAAAATCCTAGGGCTGTCAACCGTCCCAGCTTGCTGTAGCTCTTGATCGCATCCATGCGTTTAGCCCCAAATTCGTAGGAAATAATGATAGCCATGGCACTGGAAATGCTGAGAGGAAAGGCATACATGAGATTTGAGAAATTCATGGCTGCCTGATGACTAGCAATCACTAGGGACGGATACTTAGACATAACCAGACCGACACCTGAGAAGATAGCGACCTCCGCAAAGACCGTTCCACCAATAGGGAGCCCCAGTTTAAGGGCATCAAGTAGAGCTATTTTATCAAGGGGTTGAACTTTTCCAATGTGGTAGGGGGTAACTTTTTTATGCTTTCTGATAACCGCAATGGAAATAAGGAGAAGTGCCCAGTAAGCCAATGAAGTTCCCAGACCTGCTCCAGCTCCCCCTAACTCCGGTAAACCAGCAATGCCATAGATGAGGAGGAAATTGAAGAAACCATTGAGAGGTAGGAGCAAAAGCATGAGATACATGGAAAGGCGTGTGAGGCCAAGGGAATCAAGGAAGGAGCGAACCACGCTAAAGAGTAGAAGGGGGATAATCCCAAGACTCAAAAAACGTAAATAATCAAGGGCTACCTTTCTGACCAAGGGCTCCAAACCTAAATGATTCAAAACCAAGGGTGCCCCTAGAAAAACGAGGGCGAAAAGGATAAGTGATAGGCCCAAAGCCATATAAAGAAATTGATAGAAATCAGGTGCCACTCGGTCCTTGCGACCTGACCCTAGATGGTGTCCGATAATAGGAACTAGGGCAGAGACAATACCTGTTAAGAAGGTGAAGAAAGGGCTCCATAAACTCGTTGCCATGGCTACCCCCGCCAAGTGTAGGGCATCGTATTGACCAGTCATGGTAGTGTCCACAAAGGCTGCCGAGAAGTTGGCAAACTGATAAATTAGTATGGGCACAAAAATCTTGAAGAAAACAAGGAATCGCTCACGGAGAGAATGTGTTTCGTGCATTCTGCTTTCCTTTCTAAATTAATTTTTCAAACATTTATATTTTCATTGTACTATAGATATGACTTGCTTTCAATCTGTTTCGGGATCAAATAAATAATTTGCTTTCATTTTCTCGACTGACATTTGATAGCCTTTCATATATAATTAACCTAACCAAAAGGAGGCTTTGCAAATGAACACGAAAACAGAATTTTTGAGAATAATGGCGGAACAAACAGGAATGGCTTTGGCAACTTCTGTAAATAATGTTCCTAATGTGAGAATCGTTAATTTCTATTTCGACCCTTGTGATAATATTCTTTATTTTTCGTCCTTTAAAGATAATAACAAAGTCAAGGAAATAGAAGAAAATCCTTCGATTGCCTTTACCACAATTCCTCACACTGGAAACCAGCATGTCAAAGCCAAAGGCCTCGCAAAAAGAAGTTCGAAAACGGTAGTTGATATGGCAGAACATTTCATTGCAAAGGTTCCAGATTATAAAAAGACGATAGATTACGCAGGAGAATTGCTGATTCTATTTGAGGTGAGATTTGATATTGCTATTGTTACCAAAGATCTTGCTACCATCAGTACGTTAAGACTATAATAAAAACACCCCTTATTGGATTGGTGAATCTATAAGGGGTGTTCTTGTATTATTTTTATTTTTTCTTATGATTCAAAATGACATTGAGGACAATGGCAAGTAAACTTGCGACCACGATACCGTTTGAGAAGAACATTTGGAAAGCATTTGGTAGGCTGTTGAAGAGGTTGCTACCGTTAAGACCAACCCCTGCAGCGATCGATACTGCAGCAATCAAGAAGTTGTGTTCGTTATTGGCGAAATCAACACGCGCCAAGATTTGCATCCCTTGAATAGAAACAAAACCGAACATAACAAGCATAGCACCACCAAGGACTGGGCTTGGGATGATTTGCGCTAAGGCACCAAACTTAGGAAGGAGTCCAAGAAGAACAAGGAAACCAGCGGCATAGTAAATTGGCAAGCGGGTCTTGATACCTGACAATTTCACAAGACCAACGTTTTGTGAAAAACCAGTGTATGGGAAGGTGTTGAAGAGTCCACCAAGGAGAACAGCCAAACCTTCAGCGCGGTAACCGTTACGAAGGCGAGTGCTATCGAGTGGTTCTTTGGTAATATCAGAGAGGGCCAAGTAAACCCCAGTTGATTCAACCATAGACACAGTAGCGATAATACACATCATAATAATTGATGACAACTCAAACTTAGGTATCCCGAAGTAGAATGGTGTTGGCACGTGGACAATAGGTGCCGCAGCTACTGGTGAGAAGTCAACCAAGCCCATGCTTGCTGCGATAGCAGTACCGACAATCAAACCAATCAAGATTGAGATAGATTTGATAAATCCTTTAGTGAAAATATTAACTAAAAGGATGATAAGAACGGTGATAGCAGCAAGGAAGAGGCTTTGACCAGTTGGTTTATCAACATTGTTTCCCATATTTCCGATAGCCACAGGGATGAGGGTCAAACCGATAGTCGTAATGACTGATCCTGTAACGATAGAAGGGAAGAGATTGGCCACTTTTGAAAAGACGCCAGAAACGAGGATAACATAAATCCCTGAAACGATAAGGGCACCAAACATAGCACCACTACCGTGTTTCTCACCAATCATAATAAGTGGTGCCACTGACTGGAAGGCAACCCCAAGAACAACTGGAAGACCGATACCGAAGTATTTATTAAGTTGAAGTTGGAGGAAAGTTGCTACACCACACATGAAAATGTCAGTTGAAATCAAGTAGGTTAATTCATGAGCTGAATACCCCAAAGCACCAGCAATCATGATTGGAACCAGGATTGATCCCGAGTACATGGCAAGTAGGTGTTGCAGTCCTAGGACCGCCGCCTGCGAATGTTTCTCTTTGTTTTGCATTAGATGTCTGCCTCCTTAAATACGACCTGTCCATTTTCAAAACGATCCAAACGAGCAAGTGAAACGACTGGATAGCCAGCTTCTTCCAGAAGGGCACGACCATCTTGAAAAGATTTCTCAATAACGATACCAACCGCTTCGACGTGTGCACCAGCTTCTTCGATGATTTGAATCAAGCCTTTGGCAGCTTGGCCGTTAGCTAGGAAGTCATCAACGATGAGGACCTTATCTTCAGGAGTGAGGAACTTGCTTGCGATAGAGACAGTACTAGTCACCTGTTTAGTGAAGGAGTAGACCTCAGCAGTGAGAATTCCTTCATTCATGGTGATATTTTTAGCCTTCTTAGCAAAAATCATAGGGACATCCAAGGCCTCAGCAGCATAGAGGGCTGGAGCAATACCAGATGCTTCGATAGTCACCACCTTGGTGATGCCAGTATCCTTGAACTTTTCAGCAAAGACCTTTCCAATTTCACGCATGAGCTCAAAGTCAACTTGGTGAGTTAAGAAAGAGTCAACTTTGAGGATATTTTCCCCAAGGACATTCCCATCATTGAGAATGCGGTCTTCCAGTAATTTCATATTACCTCCTATAAATTGAATAATAATGCTGTGTGTTGATTTATTTCAGAATCTATTGAGACTCTGACAAAAATCAAAACAATCGAATAATAGAAAAAGGCCTGCAAAGCAAGCCTTTAAAATCACAAAAAGACAGTGAAATCTCTCTATGACTAAATGAGCTTACTCATTGTTAGGTGTTACGGCACCTTGTAGAAACGTCACGCCCATTCGTGACATAAATAAGTAATGTTTTCATTATTCGATGAAGCTGTCATTGGTTGATGATAAACCAACATCAACTCTATTATAATACTATATTTTCTTTGAAGACTCAAAGAATTTTTCCATGAAAACGCACCCTTTAAAAAATTGGAAAATTCAATCTAACACTATTGTAAGATTTGCTGAGAAAGTGCGATTCTTATGTCATTTTTGTTATAATAGTGAGAAATGAAAGAGGTTGAATTATGCATAAGATTTTATTAGTTGAAGACGACGAGGTTATCCGTCAACAAGTCAAAAAAATGCTAGAACAGTGGGGTTATGAAGTTGTTCTTGTTGAAGATTTCATGGAAGTATTATCTATTTTTGTAAAAGTAGAGCCCCACTTGGTTCTTATGGATATTGGTTTACCTCTATTCAACGGTTATCATTGGTGTCAGGAAATTCGTAAGGTCTCCAAGGTCCCTATTATGTTCTTGTCCTCTAGAGACCAAGCCATGGATATCGTTATGGCAATCAATATGGGTGGAGACGACTTTGTGACTAAACCATTTGACCAAAATGTTCTCCTAGCGAAAATTCAAGGGCTTTTACGTCGTTCTTATGAGTTTGGTAAGGATCAGAGTCTCCTGGAATATATGGGTGTGATATTGAACCTTAAGGCCATGGATTTGGTTTATCAGGGAGAAGTCGTTTCTTTGACTAAAAATGAGTTTCAGATTTTACAAGTTCTCTTTGAGCGTTCTGGTAATATTGTTAGTCGGGAGGACCTCATGAAGGAGCTTTGGAATAGCGACTTCTTTATTGATGATAATACGCTCTCTGTAAATGTGGCACGTTTACGTAAGAAGTTAGAAGCAAACGGTTTGAATGATTTTATAGAAACCAAGAAAGGTGTCGGCTACGGGTTGCGTCATGATGGGTAAGTGTCAATTTATCAAATACTATATTAGGTCTCGTCTGCCTTTCTATCTCTTGGTTATCTTTAACGGAATCATCTTGGTTTTGTTTGCCTTTTTATTTGAAGAGGCAGCAGATGTTCTTCATTATTCCCTGACAATCCTGACTTTTGTGACCATCATTATGGTGGCTTGGGACTTGTTTAGATCCTATCAGTCTTATAAGCTAGCATATCTATATGAGGAAATTACTCCCTTAAGTCCCTTGGAATTTTACTTAGCCCAGACTTTGGAAAATGCAAGGGAGAATCAGAAGAATCAGACTGAGGAGGGATGTAAGCGCTATACGGATTTGATGGACTACTACACTCTTTGGGTTCATCAAATCAAGACGCCAATAGCGGCTAGTCAATTGTTGGTTCAGGATGTCACAGATAGGAATATTAGATCTCTCTTGGAGCAAGAAATCTTCAAGATCGATGCCTACACTCATTTGGTTTTGCAGTATTTACGTTTAGAAAACTTTCATGATGATTTGCAGTTGAAACAGGTTGCATTAGAACACTTGGTTAAAGAAGTTGTTAGAAAGTATAGTCTTTTCTTTATTCAAAAAGGGTTGACTATTAACCTATATGACTTGGATGTTAAGGTTATTTCAGATGAAAAATGGCTCTTGGTCATCATTGAGCAGGTTTTGTCAAATAGTTTGAAATATACAAAGAGTGGCGGTATTGAAGTTTACTTCAAAGATAATACGCTTTATCTTAAGGATTCTGGGATTGGTATTAAGGATAGTGATATTTTAAGGGTTTTTGAGCGTGGCTTTTCAGGTTACAATGGCCGATTGACTCAGCAGTCGTCTGGGTTAGGCCTCTATCTTTCAAAGAAAATTGCTGATCAGCTTGGACATGATATTAGTATTAGCTCCCAAGTAGGTCAAGGAACCACAGTTTCCATTCATTTTCAAAAGCAGAAGTTAGCCATTGATTGATAACTTACAAAAGTGTAAGAAATATGACCACAAATGAAAGCAAAGGTTATGGTTTTGCCCCTGCTTTTTCTATAAAATGGTATCAGAAGTTAAGTAAGAGATTCCTAAAATCTCTCCAAAATCTACTAAATAAAGGAGCTTATTATGACATTGCTAGATGTTCAACATGTTAAAAAAATTTATAAAACACGTTTCAAAGGAAATCAGGTTGAGGCCCTTAAAGATATCCATTTTACGGTTGAAAAGGGTGAGTATGTTGCTATTATGGGTGAGTCTGGCTCAGGAAAATCAACCCTGCTCAACATCCTTGCTATGCTTGATAAACCAACGGCAGGGCGTGTCTACCTTAATGGTATGGACACAGCAACCATTAAAAATAAGGATGCTTCCAGTTTCCGTCGTGAAAGATTAGGATTTGTTTTCCAGGATTTTAACCTTTTGGATACCCTATCTGTTAAAGATAATATCTTACTACCTTTGGTTCTTTCTCGACGTCCACTTAAGCAAATGATGACGCAAGTAGAAGCAGTCAGTCGTCAATTGGGAATCCATCCCTTGCTAGAGAAGTACCCTTATGAAATTTCAGGTGGGCAAAAGCAAAGGGTTGCAGTTGCGCGTGCAATCATCACTAAACCAGAAATCCTCTTAGCAGATGAGCCAACAGGCGCCTTGGATTCAAAATCTTCAGCGGCCCTCTTGGATGTCTTTGATACTATTAATGCCAGCGGTCAGACCATTCTTATGGTAACTCACTCTACATCGGCCGCCAGTCGTGCTCAGCGTGTTTTATTTATTAAGGATGGTATTCTTTACAACCAAATCTTTAAAGGGGATAAGTCTGAACATCAAATGTTCCAAGAAATTTCCGATACACTAACTACAATGGCAAGTGAGGTGAATTAATATGTTTCGTCTAACCAATAGACTGGCTTTATCCAATCTCATAAAAAATCGTAAGCTATATTATCCGTATACATTGGCAACTATTCTGGTTATTGCTATTACCTATATTTTTACATCTTTACTGCTTAATCCGCATCTGGGTGACTTACATGGGGCAGATTCTATCAAGGCGGTTTTGGGTATGGGACTTGTAATTGTCGCCCTCTCTTCTGGGATTATTGTTCTTTATGCCAATAGCTTTGTTATGAAAAATCGTTCAAAGGAGCTTGGTCTCTATAGTGTGCTAGGCTTGGAGAAGCGTCACCTCTTTAGCATGATATTAAAAGAAACGATAATTATGGGGGTTGTAACTTTGCTTCTAGGTATAGGTGTAGGGGCGCTATTCGATAAACTCATTTATGCTTTTCTTCAAAGGATTATCGGAGAAAGTACAGGTTTGGTTTCAACCTTTCAAGTAATGACTATTCCTATTGTTCTTGTCATCTTTGCTTGTATTTTTAGTTTGTTGGTTTTGGTAAATGGTTTCCGATTACTACGGCTTAATCCTTTACAATTAACGAAAGATGGCCTTAAGGGTGAAAAAAAAGGACGTTTCCTAGTTGTTCAAACTCTTTTAGGACTTGGGACTATGGGATGCGGTTACTATCTTGCTCTCTCTGTTAAGAATCCAGTAACAGCTATTATCAGTTTTTTCCTAGCTGTTTTACTAGTCATTTTAGGGACTTATCTTCTTTTCAATGCCGGGACAACAGTAGTTCTGCAACTCTTGAAAAAGAAGAAAAGCTACTATTATAAGCCTAATAATATGATTTCCATTTCCAACCTTGTCTTTCGGATGAAGAAAAATGCAGTTGGGCTGGCGACCATTGCTATCCTCTCAAGTATGGTTCTCGTGACGCTTGTAGGTGCTACAAATATCTATGCTGGAAAAAAAGACTATCTGGCCAGTGCTGCTCCACATGATTACTCAGTTAGTGGAACGAATGTAGATGTAACAAGTACACAGAAGGTTATGGATGATTTTTTATCACAGTCAGGAAATCAGGTCAATAGAAAAACGGAAGTAACTTACATCTACTTTGGTATCAAAGAACAAGAAAAAAACAAGTTAACCATCTTTTCTAAGAATGAAAGAAAAGTTGTACCAAAGTCAATTTTTCTTGTCTTCTCACAAGCTACTTATAAACAATTAACAGGTAAAGACCTCAATCTGACTTCAAATCAAGTTGGCTTATTTACTAAAAATAAAACATTGAAAGATCAAAAGAGTGTCTCTATCAATGGTCAAAACTACCAGATTCATGATGGCCTTAATGACTTTATTAAGGGTAAAGTACCCAATAACTTTTCAGTTATATCTTCTGACTATAGCTACCTTGTCGTTCCTGATACGGATAATTTTAAAGAAAGTATCAAAGGAACAGCAACCACTCAGACTACCTATATTGGTGTTAACGTCAAAGACCCTGCACATGATGCCAAGAAAAATTCAGATTTGTTAGACAAACTCGCGGATAAAGAAACGCAACAGTTAGATGGACAAACTACTGGTGTCCCTTGGTTTAACCTCATTACTAATAGCCGATATGATGTAGAAGGGGCACTAAATGGCTTTGTTAGCGGAACATTATTTATCGGTATTTTCTTATCTATCATCTTCATGATTGGTACAGTTCTTGTGATTTACTATAAACAGATTTCTGAAGGTTATGAGGATCGTGAGCGCTTTGTTATTCTTCAAAAGATTGGGTTGGACGATCAACAAGTCAAGAAAACCATTCGTAAACAAGTTCTTACCGTCTTTTTCCTCCCTCTGATTTTTGCCTTTATTCACTTGGCCTTTGCCTATCATATGCTCAGTTTGATTATACGTCTTATTGGGGTTCTCAATCCAGATCTTATGTTAGTGGTCACTATTATTGTTTGTGGCGTTTTCTTCCTAGCCTATGTCTTGGTTTTCGCCCTAACGTCGCGTTCTTATCGTAGAATCGTATCAATGTAACTTACATAGAGTCTAGTTCATGCTAGGCTCTATTTCTTTTATGCTATAATAGATGAAAGAATTATAAATCATCGGAGAAAACACATGTCACAGACTATTGATGTCAAACGTTACGAGGAGTTGGCACGTCAAAAGCAGGGGGAACACCGTAAGTTTCTAGCCCAACTCAAGAAGAAGGCCCCTAAAAATTTAGATAAGATTGTTCAGGAGGTGCATAATGAAGTATTTCAAGAAATTGATTGTACCCAGTGTGCAAATTGCTGTAAGACACTTGGACCTGACTTTACAGAACAGGACATTACTCGCATTGCCAAGCATTTTCGCATGAAGTTACCTGCTTTCGAGGAGATGTACTTGCAGGTCGATGAGGATGGCGACAAGGTCTTCAAGTCCATGCCTTGTCCATTTTTGGGACCTGATAATCTTTGTGATATCTATGATGTTCGTCCCAAGGCTTGCGCAGCCTTTCCTCACACGGATCGTAAGAAAATCTATCAGATCAATCATCTGACCATCAAAAATACGCTTTTCTGTCCAGCAGCCTACCTTTTTGTGGAAAAACTCAAGGATAGGATTTAGGGAGGACAAGTCATGAAAGCATTATTAAAAATAGACTTGATAAAACCATGACGTAGCTGGCCAGTCTTTATCATGGGAATCGGGATCCCCGTCACTCTTTATCAAGTCTCATAGAGAAAGTAATCGAGGTTAAAGGAGAAATAATGGATATTTGGCAGAAAATGTATGAACAGGCCCAAGCCTTGTATCAGCCACAGGAAGTCTCAGACTTTGTCTATGCTAAGCATGTCGTGGCTGCGGTGGAGGCTGAAGATGGACAAATCTTCACAGGCTTTTGTATGGAAGGGACGTGTGGTGTTTTCCATCTATGTGCTGAAAGGGCTGCCCTTTTCAATATGTATCAAGAAACTGGTCAAACTAAGGTTAAGAGAATTATCGCCTTTCGTGACCAGCCACCTCATGGTGGACCGTCTGGCATGCCTTGTGGAGCTTGTCGTGAATTTTTAATGGAACTGCATCCTGACAATCGTAATTTAGAGTTCATGGTTGACTACGAAACACGTCAAACCATTACTTTGGGTGAATTGTTGCCACTGTGGTGGGGAGAAGAACGGGCTCAACAGTTTGGAGAAAAGTCGCAAGACAAGGTTTAACGTTTATAGAAATCACAAAATCCTCACATCTTAAGTGTGAGGGTTTATTTTTTTGGGGAATTAATTTCAGAAAATTCGAAATTTACCTTGAAATTCGAAATGAAAGTGCTATACTATATCGTGAAAATAGAAAGAAGGTTTCACTATGGATTCACTTGTATCTTTTAGTAAATGGCTCAGCAAATGGTTTACTGTAGCTGTTATCCTCTGGGCTGTCTTTAACTACGCCCTTCCATCAACAAGTAGTTGGGTCATTCCCAATACGGCCTACTTGCTTGGTTTGATTCTCTTTGGTATGGGGCTTACCTTGACCACTGAAGATTTTAAGCGAATTGCTAAGCGTCCAATTCCAGTTGTTCTTGGGACTGTTGCCCACTATATCATCATGCCTGGTTTGGCTTGGTTGCTTTGTATGATTTTCCATCTTAAGGGTGCGACAGCAGCAGGTGTTATCCTAGTTGGGTCTTGTCCGAGCGGAACTTCATCTAGTGTTATGGCCTTTCTTTCAGGTGGGGATGTTGCCTTGGATGTTTCTATCGAAACCCTTTCAACTCTTTTGGCACCACTCATGATTCCAACGCTCTTGTCTTTCTTGGCTGGTCAGTACGTGAGTGTCCCTGCTCAAAGCCTCTTCCTTAGTACCTTGCGTATCGTGGTTGTCCCTATCATCTTGGGTGTGGTTATCCACTCTATTTTTGGTCAGAAAATCGATGCCATCATTAAGATTATGCCTTTGATTTCACAGGTTGCCATTCTTTTGATTGTTGGGGCAGTTGTTTCTGCTAACCATGCCAATATTTTCACAGCAGCGACAGCTCTTGTCATTCCAGTTGTCATGCTCCATAATCTTTGTGGTTATGCCCTTGGTTTTGGATTTTCAAAACTCCTTGGCTTGGAAGAGCCTCAACAAAAAGCCATTACCTTCGAAGTGGGTATGCAAGACTCAAGTTTGGGGGCAACACTTGCCATGAAATATTTCGTACCACAAGCTGCTATCCCATCAACTATCTTTAGTATTTGGCACAATATCTCAGGCTCTATCCTCTCATCATGGTGGAAGAACCATTCAAAAAATAATTAATAATATAATGAAAAGCTGACCTTGGGTCGGCTTTTTTACGTCACATGACAAATGTCATGTCATGTCATGACATCTGGTGCTAAAAAGAGAATGATCAAAAAGATATACTTTAGTCATAACTTAGAAATAATAAAAAACGAAAGAGGTCATCTCATGAAAATCAAAACATCTTACCTTATCTACGCTGTTATTGGAACTGTCTTTGCTGGACTTAGCATGTTTACTGACATCTTTGAAAAAGGGAACTTTGAAGCTATCTTCTCCAATTTGGGCATGATTATTGGCTTGTCTATCTCAGCCTATATTCTCATCACTATGGCTAAAAGTTTTATCGACCTTGTTATTAAAGAATTGTAAAACTAGGAGGTCCAGTATGAAATTATTTAAAATACTAAGCATCATGCTCCTTGCGGTAATTTGGACCATCCTCTTTGCCTATGTCCTACTTCATGGCAGTAGTGATATTCTCTACAGTGTCATGGGTGTATCTGTTGCAGCTTGTTATGTTTTTCTAGCCTTCTATCAAAAGAAAGGAAATCACACACATGAGTGAAGCAATCCTTCAAGTCACAAATCTTGTCAAAAAAATCAAAGGAAAAACAATTTTAGATCATATTAGCTTTGAGGTGGGACAAGGCGATTGTCTTGCTTTAATTGGGCCAAATGGTGCTGGTAAAACGACCTTGATGTCCTGCATTCTTGGTGATAAGAAAGCTAGTAGCGGTCAAGTTTTTATCAAGGGCAAAAAGGGGAAAGCACAAGATCAAATTGCGGTTCTCCTCCAAGAAAATACCATTCCCTCACAACTAAGAGTTAAGGAACTGATTGCTTTTTTCCAAGATATTTCTGAAAATGGCTTATCTAAAGAAGAGATACAAGCACTCTTACAATTCAAAGACGACCAGTATCAGCAGTTCGCAGACAAACTCTCAGGGGGACAAAAACGTCTTCTTGCCTTTGTTCTCTGTCTTATTGGCAAGCCTGACATTCTCTTTTTAGATGAGCCGACAGCAGGGATGGACACTACGACACGCCAACGTTTTTGGGAAATCATCAATGATCTGAAAAAGTCAGGTGTGACCATTCTTTATTCGTCCCACTATATCGAAGAAGTGGAACACACAGCTGACCGCATCTTGGTCCTTCATCAGGGGAAACTCATCAGGGATACTACGCCACATGCTATGCGTAGCGAGGAAAAGGAAAAACAAGTCACCTTACCAAGTCGCTTTGCACCAAGTCTTGATAAACTGGCAGCCATTTATGATGTGACTGAAAAACGTGATGTTGTCACCTTTATGACTAAAGATATTGAAAGTATTTGGAGTAGTTTACAAGCTCTAGGCTGTCGCATTTCTGACATTGAAATTCAAAACAAGACACTTTTAGATAGCCTATTTGATAGCACAAGGGAGGACAAGTCATGAAAGCACTACTTAAAATCGAATGGATAAAAACATGGCGCAGTTGGCCAGTCTTCATCATGTCCATCGGAATGCCCGTCGGATTCTTCCTCTTGTATTCAGGTATGGAAATGAGTCCTGACCCAACGTCACAAAAAGATTTTATCTTGTCCTATATGTTGACCATGACTGGCTTTTCCATGTCCAGCTTTGGTTTCTTTACCTTCCCCTACATGCTTAGAGAGGATCAAACGGAGCACTGGTTAACCTACATCGAACATTCAAAAATCAGTATTCAGGCCTACTACCTGTCAAAAATCTTCCGAGTTCTTATGAACTTTATGGTTGCTATCCTAGTGACTTTCTGTGTGGGAGCTTTTGTGCGTGATGTTGAGATGCCATTCTCACATTGGCTCGGTTCAGGGGCTCTTTTACTCTTGTCAAGCCTAGTCTTCCTATCCTTTGGCTTGCTCCTTGCCCAAATTAAGTCTCAACAAATCATGGCTATCGTCGGAAATATCATCTTTCTTGGTCTAGCTATTATTGGTGGTTCTTGGATGCCAGTAACCATGTTTCCAAAATGGGTTCAGCACATTTCGGAGTGGACTCCTATCTATCATATCAATCAGTTAGTCGTCAATTTTGCAAAAAAAGGGGAATTTTCATGGAAATCACTCATTTTTATCTTGGTCTATGCTACAATAGCTACAGGCTTAGCCCTTTTTATCAAATCTTACAGAGAAAGTGACCATGTTTAGAACTTACCAGAAAAATGATTTTGCTTATTTTGCTAGTCTGATTTTCCTTGTTTTCCCAATCTTTGGAGTTTTTGGCGGGTATTTTCCAGTCTGGACCCTGTTATTGACAGGTTTGTTTACCATCTCTTATCTCCTTATAGTGTATTTGAAAAAATCTTATAGCAAGTGGATTCCCTTTCTGTGGTTTTATACTCTAGCTTACATTATCTTTATGTCTGTGACCTTCGAGGGTGGCATGATGTGGTTTGTTTTTTTCAATGTTAACCTTCTCGTATGGCGCTTTGAGGATAGCATATCTTCTTATCGCTTTTTATCCTTTCTAGCGACACTCTTGATTTTGACGTCATCATCCTTTCTACTGACAGACGATTTGAGCACGCATCTCATGTCTCTGGCTATTCCTCTTTTTTCTTTGGGAATGTACTATTTTCAAAATCGTATGCGTCAGGAGAGAAAGATGGAAGAAGCCCTTGCGGAGCAGAATCGGACCATCAATATCCTGTCCGCTGAAAATGAACGCAATCGTATCGGCCGTGATTTGCACGATACCTTAGGACATACCTTTGCCACGATGAGTCTCAAAACCGAGTTGGCTCTGAAACAGATGGACAAGGAGCAGTATGATGCTGCGAGAAAGAATCTGGAAGAATTGAACCAGATTAGTCGTGACTCCATGTACGAGGTTCGTGAGATTGTCAATAAGCTCAAGTACCGAACGGTAGCAGAGGAGTTACTGGAACTCGAGCGCCTCTTTGACCTATCAGATATCATCTTGACCGTGGATAGTAGTCTTGACTTAGACAGCCTGTCACCAGTTAGCCAGTCGACCTTGTCCATGGTACTTCGTGAACTGGCCAATAATGTTATCAAACATAGTCAGGCGGATAGCTGTCAAATTCGTCTGACTCGTGATCGTGGTATAGTGCTTGAGTTCGAGGATGATGGTTGTGGCTTCAAGGAAGTCACTGGGCAAGAGCTACACAGTATCAGGGAGCGCCTCAGTTTGGTAGATGGAGATTTGGAAATCCTGTCACAATCGCATCCAACCATTATTCGTGTACATTTGAAAGAGGGAGGAAAAGCATGAAATTATTAGTCGCTGAAGACCAGTCAATGTTGAGGGATGCCCTCTGCCAACTCCTCATGTTGGAAGACGATGTCCAAGAGGTCCATGCTGCTAGTGATGGCCAAGAAGCCATTGCTCTCTTAGAAAAAGAAGAAGTCGACGTAGCCATTTTAGACATTGAAATGCCAGTTAAAACAGGCCTTGATGTCCTGGAGTGGATTCGTGCTAATCAAAGAGAAACAAAGGTCGTTATTGTGACTACTTTCAAACGAAAAGGCTATTTTAAACGAGCCCTTGCAGCCCACGTGGATGCCTACGTGCTCAAAGAGCGTTCCATCAGTGATCTCATGGCAACCATCCATACCGTCCTAGCAGGTCAAAAGGAGTACTCGCCAGAGCTAGTTGAAGGTGTCGCCTTTGACAATAACCCACTCAGCCAACGAGAACAAGAAGTCTTGGCCATGGTGGCCCAAGGGTCAACCAACCAAGAAATCGCCGAAAGTCTCTTTTTATCAAATGGAACCGTCCGAAATTACATGACAGCCATCCTGACCAAACTTGACGCAGGCAACCGAACAGAAGCTGTCCGCATTGCTAAAGAAAAAGACTGGCTAGTGTGAGGAGAAATAGATAAATTTTCTATCACTATGCTGTAACTAAAAATTTGAATTAGATTAATTAGTAAGTGTGAAGTATTTTTAAGTAAAACTTTCCGTTGTGAGAAAAGTGGTTGAAACAATTTGGTTTTAGCTGCACGGGATTTTTGAGACTTTAGGCTCAAAAATGAGTTATGTAACTTTGAAGAAGATCGCTGACGTCCCAACTCACTTAAGGGAAATTTATAGAAGAAATATTTTTAATTTTGGAAGTACTGATGTTTTTGATACCAGATTTTCATGGGATGTATTATCCAAAGCTGATGATTACTCCCTTTATTATGCTTTCAATAGTAACTCCCTTACTGCACATCCTTTTTATGGAGGAGTACTTATACTACAATGTTAACTATATCGTTCTTTCTACCAACGAGGCTTTTTCACAGGCTGTATGTACCAATAAGTTTTGGAATAATTTTTTCAATAAGAAGGCGACTTTGCTTAAAATACCAATCTTTATTTTTGTCATGCTAGTCATGTTGATTTTTAGTCTAATATATTTTGGTTGGGTTTGGTTGTGTTCAATTAACATTATTGCAGAGAAAGCTTTTGACCCTGGAATTTTAATTGTTATCCCTATATTCGCCATATTTGCGGGAATACCTTTCCTCGCCATATACCGCCAAGGATGTTTTCCTATAAATGCTTTATATCATACATTCTGAGTCTGTCTTTATAGACAGATTTTTTGTTTTCTTAAAATATCAAAATTATTTTCTCTTTTGTGAGAATAATACTTGGTTTCCTTTTTTAACTGCTTTATAATAGAGTCATACTGAGGCCTTCTGGTGTGAGAAAGAAGGCAGATTTTGGGAGATGAGAAATCGGCTTTTTGTGTTTAGATGACAAGATTTGTTGATTTTTTACGATAGGGAGATAGATATGGCAATGATAGAAGTAAAGCATCTTCAGAAAAATTTTGTGAAGACTGTTAAGGAACCGGGCTTGAAGGGGGCACTACGCTCCTTTATTTATCCTGAAAAGCAGACTTTTGAAGCGGTCAAGGATTTGACCTTTGAGGTTCCTAAGGGACAGATTTTAGGTTTCATCGGGGCAAATGGTGCTGGAAAGTCGACAACCATCAAAATGTTGACAGGGATTTTAAAACCAACATCTGGTTTTTGTCGGATTAACGGCAAGATTCCCCAGGATAATCGTCAAGATTATGTCAAGGATATTGGAGTGGTCTTCGGACAACGCACCCAGCTATGGTGGGATTTGGCACTGCAAGAGACCTACACGGTTTTAAAAGAAATTTACGATGTTCCAGACTCGCTCTTTCATAAGCGCATGGACTTTTTGAATGAAGTCTTGGATTTGAAGGACTTTATCAAGGACCCCGTGCGAACTCTTTCACTAGGTCAACGGATGCGGGCGGATATTGCGGCTTCCTTGCTTCACAATCCCAAGGTTCTCTTTTTAGATGAACCGACTATTGGTTTGGACGTTTCGGTCAAGGATAACATTCGTCGAGCTATCACCCAGATCAATCAGGAGGAAAAAACAACCATTCTCTTGACCACTCATGACCTGAGTGACATTGAGCAACTCTGTGATCGGATTTTTATGATTGACAAGGGGCAGGAGATTTTTGATGGAACGGTGAGCCAGCTCAAGGAAACCTTTGGCAAGATGAAGACTCTTTCCTTTGAACTGGTGCCAGGTCAAAGTCATCTCGTTTCTCACTATGAAGGTTTGCCTGATATGACTATTGATAGACAAGAAAATAGCATCAACATTCAATACGATAGTTCCCGCTACCAGTCAGCTGACATTATCAAGCAAACCCTGTCTGATTTTGAAATCCGTGATTTAAAGGTGGTGGATACGAATATTGAGGATATTATCCGCCGCTTCTATCGAAAGGAGCTCTAAGATGACCAAATTGTGGAGACGTTATAAACCCTTTATCAATGCGGGTGTTCAGGAATTGATTACCTACCGAGTCAACTTTATTCTTTATCGTATTGGGGATGTGATGGGGGCTTTTGTGGCCTTTTATCTCTGGAAGGCAGTCTTTGATTCCTCACAGGAGTCCTTGATTCAGGGCTTCAGCATGGCAGACATTACCCTTTATATCATCATGAGTTTTGTGACTAATCTTTTGACAAGATCAGATTCGTCCTTTATGATTGGGGAGGAGGTCAAGGATGGTTCTATTATCATGCGATTGTTGCGACCAGTGCATTTTGCGGCTTCTTACCTCTTTACCGAGATTGGGTCCAAGTGGTTGATTTTTATCACTGTTGGACTTCCATTTTTAAGTGTCATTGTCTTGATGAAAATCTTATCTGGGCAAGGTATTGTAGAAGTGCTGGGTTTAACTGTCCTTTATCTCTTTAGCTTAACGCTCGCCTACCTGATTAACTTTTTCTTTAATATCTGCTTTGGTTTTTCAGCCTTTGTATTTAAAAATCTTTGGGGGTCAAATCTCCTCAAGAATTCCTTGGTGGCTTTTATGTCTGGCAGCTTGATTCCCTTGGCTTTCTTTCCAAAGGTTGTTTCAGATATTCTGTCCTTCTTGCCTTTTTCATCCTTGATTTATACCCCAGTCATGATCATTGTTGGGAAATACGATGCCAGTCAGATTCTTCAGGCACTCGCTTTGCAGTTTTTCTGGCTCTTAGTGATGTTGGGCTTGTCTCAGTTGATTTGGAAACGAGTCCAGTCATTTATCACCATTCAAGGAGGATAGTATGAAAAAATATCAACGCATGCATCTAATTTTTATCAGACAATACATCAAGCAAATCATGGAGTACAAGGTCGATTTTGTGGTTGGTGTCTTGGGAGTCTTTCTGACTCAAGGCTTGAACCTCCTGTTTCTCAATGTCATCTTTCAACATATTCCATCTCTAGAAGGTTGGACTTTTCAAGAAATTGCCTTTATCTATGGATTTTCCTTGATTCCCAAGGGATTGGACCATCTCTTGTTTGACAATCTCTGGGCTTTAGGTCAACGACTAGTCCGAAAAGGGGAGTTTGACAAGTACCTAACTCGTCCTATCAATCCTCTCTTTCACATCCTCGTAGAGACCTTTCAGATTGATGCTTTGGGCGAACTCTTGGTCGGTGGAATTTTATTGGGAACAACAGTATCAAGCATTGCTTGGACGCTTCCCAAATTTCTACTTTTTCTAGTCTGTATTCCTTTTGCGACCTTGATTTATACTTCCTTGAAAATCGCGACAGCCAGCATCGCTTTTTGGACCAAGCAGTCAGGTGCTATGATTTATATTTTTTATATGTTCAATGATTTTGCCAAGTACCCGATATCTATTTACAATTCGCTTCTTCGTTGGTTGATCAGTTTTATCGTGCCTTTCGCCTTTACGGCTTATTATCCAGCTAGCTATTTCTTGCAGGGCAAGAATGGGCTCTTTAACATCGGTGGTTTGATTTTGATCTCCCTTGTCTTTTTTGGTATTTCCCTTAAACTCTGGGACAAGGGCTTGGATTCCTATGAAAGTGCAGGTTCCTAAGATGAAGAAACTTAAAGCCTTGTCTCAGGACAGGCTTTTTCTAATAGAGATGACAATTCCCTGACATCTATTCTCAGAGTGCTATATTGTAAGGGTAATCGCCGATTTAGCTCAGTTGGTAGAGCAAGGCACTCGTAAAGCCTAGGTTATAGGTAGATAAACGACTGAGGATTTGAAAAAATAGATATGTAGAAGATAACCGTTAAGTCTTATTCTTAGCGGTTTTTTATATTGTTTAATAGCGCTGATATTTCATTAATGATGTTTGACTTTGTGATGTTGCTAGTGCTTTAAGTTGATTGCTACTATTTTTGATGGTGTGAATGTTCTGATAATGTACCCCAGCTAACTACGAAAGTTTTCGACTCTATATTTTTAATTAGTATAAAAAAATAAATTAATGTATGTTAATTTTCCTTGACTTACATTTTTTAAATGATATACTATTTTTTTGGAGAGCTAACAATTATATATAAATGTACTACTCTATTTCCTAGATAATACTTATACTCGATGAAAATCAAAGAGCAAACTAGAAAACTATCCGCAGGTTGCTCAAAGCACTGCTTTGAGGTTGTAGATAGAACTGACGAAGTCAGTAACCATACATACGCTAAGACGACGTTGACGCGGTTTGAAGTGATCTCCGAAGAGTATTAGTAAAACTTTTTATAACAAATGCTAGCAAAGTTAAAGTTTACTATCTATTGGAAGTTAAATAAATATGTAAGGAATTGAAATGAAAAAAAGTACAGTATTGTCATTAACCACAGCTGCAGTTATTTTAGCAGCATATGTCCCTAATGAGGTAATCCTAGCAGATACACCTAGTTCTGAAGATTCCTTAAAAATATCTGATAAAGAAACAGTAATAGATAAACAAAACGAAAACGAAGAAAAACTTGAAGATACTCATAATGTTATAGAAACTTCAAAGGATACTGAAGAAAAGAAAACAACAATTGTTGAGGAAAAAGAAGTTGTTAGTAAAAATCCTGTGATAGACAATAACACTAGCAATGAAGAAGCAAAAATCAAAGAAGAAAATTCCAATCAATCCCAAGGAGAGAAAGCGGACTCGTCTGCAAGTAAAGACCCAGAAAGTCCCCAAAAAGAGGATAAACTTGTCTATATTGCTGAATTTAAAGATAAAGAATCTGGAGAAAAAGCAATCAAGGAGCTATCAAATCTTAAGAATACAAAAGTTTTATATACTTATGATAGAATTTTTAACGGTAGCGCTATTGAAACAACCAAAGATACTCTGGACAAAATTAAACTAATAGAAGGTATTTCATCGGTTGAAAGGTCACAAAAAGTCCAACCTATGATGAATCATGCTAGAAAAGAAATTGGAGTTGAAGAGGCAATCGATTACCTAAAATCTATCAATGCACCATTTGGGAAAAACTTTGATGGTAGAGGTATGGTCATTTCAAATATCGATACGGGAACGGATTATAGGCATAAGGCCATGAGGATTGATGATGATGCTAAAAGCTCAATGAGATTTAAAAAAGAAGACTTAAAAGGTACTGATAAAAATTTCTGGTTGAGTGATAAAATTCCTCATGCTTTCAATTATTATAATGGTGGTAAAATTACTGTAGAAAAAGCTGATGATGGAAGCGATTTTTTTGATCCACATGGGATGCATATTGCAGGGATTCTTGCGGGAAATGATACTGAAAAAGATATTAAAAACTTTAACGGAATAGATGGAATTGCTCCTAATGCACAGATTTTCTCTTATAAAATGTACTCTGACGCAGGATCTGGCTTCGCAGGAGATGAAACAATGTTTCATGCTATTGAAGATTCGATCAAACACAATGTCGATGTTGTTTCGATATCATCTGGCTTTACAGGAACAGGTCTTGTAGGTGAGAAATATTGGCAAGCTATTAGAGCATTAAGAAAAGCAGGCATTCCAATGGTTGTAGCTACGGGTAACTATGCGACTTCTGCTTCAAGTTCTTCATGGGATTTAGTGGCAAATAATAATCTGAAAATGACCGACACTGGAAATGTAACACGAACTGCAGCACATGAAGATGCGATAGCGGTCGCTTCTGCTAAAAATCAGACAGTTGAGTTTGATAAAGTTAACATAGGTGGAGAAAGTTTTAAATATAGAAATATAGGGGCCTTTTTCGATAAGAATAAAATCATAACAAACGAAGATGGTTCAAAAGCTCCTAGTAAATTGAAATTTGTATATATAGGCAAAGGTCAAGACCAAGATTTGATAGGTTTGGATCTTAAGGGCAAAATTGCAGTAATGGATAGAATTTATACAAAGGATTTAAAAAATGCTTTTAAACGTGCAACGGATAAGGGCGCACGCGCCATTATGGTTGTAAATACTGTAAATTACTACAATAGAGATAATTGGACAGAGCTCCCAGCTATGGGATATGAAGAGGATGAAGGAACTACTAGTCAAGTTTTCTCAATTTCAGGAGATGATGGTGTAAAGTTATGGAACATGATTAACCCTGATAAAAAAACTAAAGTCAAAAGAAATAATAAGGAAGATTTTAAAGATAAATTGGAGCAATACTATCCAATTGATATGGCAAGCTATAATTCTAATAAACCGAATGTAGGTGACGAAAAAGAGATTGACTTTAAGTTTGCACCTGACACAGACAAAGAACTGTATAAAGAAGAGATTATCGTTCCAGCAGGGTCCACATCTTGGGGGCCAAGAATAGATTTACTTTTAAAACCGGATGTTTCAGCACCCGGTAAAAATATTAAATCCACTCTCAATGTCATTAATGGGAAATCAACTTATGGTTATATGTCAGGGACTAGTATGGCAGCTCCAATCGTGGCAGCTTCTACTGTTTTGATTAGACCAAAATTAAAGGAAATGCTTGAAAGACCTGTGTTGAAAAATCTTAAGGGAGATGACAAAATAGATCTTACAAGTCTTACAAAAATAGCCCTACAAAATACTGCACGCCCTATGATGGATGCAACTTCTTGGAAAGAAAAAAGTCAATACTTTGCATCACCTAGACAACAGGGAGCAGGGCTAATTAATGTTGCCAATGCTTTGAGAAATGAAGTCGTAGCTACTTTTAAAAACACGGATTCTAAAGGTTTGGTAAACTCTTATGGTTCTATTTCTCTTAAAGAAATAAAAGGAGATAAAAAATATTTTACAATTAAGCTTCACAATACATCAAACAGACCTTTAACCTTTAAAGTTTCAGCATCTGCTATAACTACAGATGCTCTAACTGACAGACTCAAACTGGATGAAACATACAAAGATGAAAAATCTCCAGATGGGAAGCAAATTGTTCCAGAAATCCACCCAGAAAAAATCAAAGGAGCAAATATTACATTTGAGCATGACACTTTCACTATAAGCCCAAATTCTAGCTTTGATTTAAATGCGGTTATAAATGTTGGGGAGGCTAAAAACAAAAATAAATTTGTAGAATCATTTATTCATTTTGAGTCAGTGGAAGAAATGGAAGCTCTGAACTCCAACGGGAAGAAAATAAACTTCCAACCTTCTTTATCGATGCCTCTAATGGGATTTGCTGGGGATTGGAACCACGAACCAATCCTTGATAAATGGGCCTGGGAAGAAGGTTCAAGATCAAAAACAATGGAAGGTTATGATGATGATGGCAAACCGAAAATTCCAGGAACCTTAAATAAGGGGATTGGTGGAGAACAACATGGTATAGATAAATTTAATCCAGCAGGAGTTATACAAAATAGAAAAGATAAAAATACAACATCCCTAGATCAAAATCCAGAATTGTTTGCTTTCAATAACGAAGGGATCAACGTACCATCATCAAGTGGTTCTAATATTGCTAAAATTTATCCTTTAGATTCAAATGGAAATCCTCAAGATGCTCAACTTGAGAGAGGATTAACACCTTCTCCACTTGTATTAAGAAGTGCAGAAGAAGGATTGATTTCAATAGTAAATACAAATAAAGAGGGAGAAAATCAAAGAGACTTAAAAGTCATTTCGAGAGAACACTTTATTAAAGGAATTTTAAACTCTAAGAGAAATGATGCAAAGGGAATCAAATCTTCTAAGCTAAAAGTTTGGGGCGACTTGAAATGGGATGGACTCATCTATAACCCTAGAGGTAGAGAAGAAAATGCACCAGAAAGCAAGGATACCAAAGATCCTGCTACTAAGATAAGAGGACAATTTGAACCGATTGCAGAAGGTCAATATTTCTATAAATTTAAATATAGATTAACTAAAGATTACCCATGGCAGGTTTCCTATATTCCTGTAAAAATTGATAATACAGCCCCTAAGATTGTTTCGGTTGATTTTTCAAATCCTGAAAAAATTAAGTTGATTACAAAGGATACTTATCACAAGGTAAAAGATCAATACAAGAATGAAACCCTATTTGCGAGAGATCAAAAAGAACATCCTGAAAAATTTGACGAGATTGCAAACGAAGTTTGGTATGCAGGCGCCGCTCTGGTTAATGAAGATGGAGAGGTTGAGAAAAATCTTGAAGTAACTTATGCAGGTGAGGGTCAAGGAAGAAATAGGAAACTAGACAAAGACGGAAATACGATTTATGAAATTAATGGTGCAGGAGATTTAAGAGGAAAAATCATTGAAGTCATTGCATTAGATGGAGCTAGCAATTTCACAAAGATTCATAGAATTAAATTTGCTGATCATGCTGATGAAAAGGGGATGATTTCCTATTATCTAGTAGATCCTGATCAAGATTCATCTAAATACCAAAAGCTTGGCGAGATTTCCGAATCTAAATTTAAAAATTTAGAAAATAGAAAAGAGGATAGTCTTAAAAAAGATACAACTGAAGTAGAACATCATCAAGAAAATGAAGAGTCTATCGAAGAAAAATCTAGCTTGACTATTCATAAAACTATTTCAACAATTAGAAATTTTGAAAGTAAAGACTTAAAGAAACTCATTAAAAAGAAATTTAGAGAAGTTGATGACTTTACAAGTGAAACTGGTAAGAGAACAGAGGAATACGATTATAAATACGATGATAAGGGAAATATCATTGCTTATGACGATGGTAGTGCCTTAGAATATGAAACTGAAAAGCTTGACGAAATCAAATCAAAAATTTATGGTGTTCTAAGCCCGTCTAAAGATGGACACTTTGAAATTCTTGGAAAGATAAGTAATGTTTCTAAAAATGCCAAGGTATATTATGGCAATAACTATAAATCTATAGAAATCAAAACGACCAAGTATGATTCCCACTCAAAAACGATGACATTTGATTTATACGCTAATATTAATGATATTGTGGATGGATTAGCTTTTGCAGGAGATATGAGATTCTTTGTTACAGATGATGATCAGATAAAAGCTGAAACTAAAATTAGAATGCCTGAAAAAAATAAGGAAACTAAAACAGAATATCCCTATGCATCAAGTTATGGGAATGTCATAGAATTAGGAGAAGGTGATCTTTCAAAGAACAAACCAAACAATTTAACGGAAATGGAACCTGGTAAAATCTATTCTGATTCAGAAAAACAACAATATCTGTTAAAGGATAACATCATTCTAAGAAAAGGCTATGCACTAAAAGTGACTACCTATAATCCTGGAAAAACGGATATGTTAGAAGGAAATGGAGTTTATAGCCAGGAAGATATAGCAAAAATACAAAAGGCCAATCCTAATCTAAGAGTCCTATCAGAAAAAATAATTTATGCTGATAGTAGAAATGTTGAAGATGGAAGAAGTACTCAATCAGTATTAATGTCGGCTTTGGATGGCTTTAACATTGTAAAATATCAAGTGTTTACCTTTAAAATGAATGATAAAGGGGAGGCAATCGATAAAGATGGAAATCTTGTAACAGATTCTTCTAAACTTGTATTATTGGGTAAAGATGATAAAGAGTATCATGGGGAGGATAAGTCCAACGTAGAAGCTATAAAAGAAGATGGCTCTATGTTATTTATTGATACCAAACCAGTAAATCTTTCAATGGACAAGAACTACTTTAATCCATCTAAATCTAATAAAATTTATGTACGAAATCCAGAATTTTATTTAAGAGGTAAGATTTCTGATAAGGGTGGTTTTAACTGGGAGTTGAGAGTTAATGAATCGGTTGTAGATAATTATTTAATCTACGGAGATTTACACACTGATAACACTAGAGATTTTAACATTAAGCTTAATGTTAAAGACGGTGACATCATGGACTGGGGAATGAAAGACTATAAAGCAAACGGATTCCCAGATAAGGTAACAGATATGGATGGAAATGTTTATCTTCAAACTGGCTATAGCGATTTGAATGCGAAAGCGGTTGGAGTACACTATCAATTTTTATATGATAATGTTAAACCAGAAGTAAACATTGATCCTAAGGGAAATACTAGTATTGAATATGCTGACGGAAAATCTGTAGTCTTTAATATCAATGATAAAAGAAATAATGGATTCGATGGTGAGATTCAAGACAAACATATTTATGTAAATGGAAAAGAATATAAATCATTTGATGATATTAAACAACTAACAGATAAGACACTAAACATTAAGATTGTTGTAAAAGATTTTGCAAGAAATACAACCGTAAAAGAATTCATTTTAAACAAAGATACGGGAGAGGTAAGCGAACTAAAACCTCATACGGTAACTGTGACCATTCAAAATGGAAAAGAAGTGAGTTCAACGATAGTGTCGGAAGAAGATTTCATTTTACCTGTCTATATGGGCGAATCAGAAAAAGGATATCAATTTGATGGCTGGGAAATTTCTGGTGTCGAAGGTAAAAAAGAGGCTGGCTATGTTCTTAATGTATCAAAAGATACCCTTATAAAACCTGTATTCAAGAAAATAGAGGAGAAAAAGGAAGAGGAAAATAAACCTACTTTTGATGTATCCAAAAAGAAAGATAACGTACAGGTAAATCCTAGTCAATTAAATCAAAGTCTTAGAAAAGAGGATTTACAAAGAGAAAATCATTCACACAAATCTGATTCAACTAAGGATGTCAAAGTTACAGTTCCTGATGAAAATGATAAAAACTTTGAAAATAAGAAGGAAGTTTATCTTAATGAACCAGAGAACATAGATAATAAATATACCAATATTGATAGTAAATCAACTACTAACAATGATAGGTTGCCAAAAACCGGAACAGTTAGCGAAGTCTTCATGTCATTAGTTGCCGGAATAATGTTTACTGTAGGTGCATTTCTTGGATTGAAGAAAAAAGATTAAGATTAAGACAAAAGCTATAGATGAAAAAGATGGTGTTAAAAAGTTAGGCTTTGTAAAAGTTGCTGATAAGACTTATTATTTTGTAGAAGATGGTGAGAAGAAAACTGGTTTTGTTAAAATCGATGATAAAACTTACTATGTCAAAGAAGGTGTTCGTCTAACGGGTGATATTACTGTTGATGGGAAACATTATTTCTTGGATGAGGAAGGTGTTCTTAAGCAAGGGATTGTTGTGATTAATGGTAAAAAATTCTTTATCGATAGTGAAGGAAATCGTCAGGCTGGCTGGAAGAAGGTTGAGAGTGACTGGTATTATTTCTCTAAAGAAGATGGAATGAAGACTGGTTGGTTTAAATAAGGTGATACTTGGTACTACTTAAATGGTTCAGGCGAAATGCAAACTGGTTGGTTGCAAGACGGTGGCACATGGTATTATCTAAATGGTGCAGGTGCAATGGCGACAGGCTGGGCTCAAGTTGGTGGTACTTGGTACTACTTAAATAGTTCAGGTGCTATGAAAACTGGTTGGTTGAAACAAGGTGGTAGTTGGTATTATCTTAATAATTCAGGCGCTATGAAGACCGGTTGGTTCCAAGTAGATGGTAAATGGTACTATGCTTATAGTTCAGGAGTCCTTGCAGTAAGCACTACAATCAATGGTTATACAGTAAATGCCAACGGTGAGTGGGTTTAAAAGTGTAAAATTTACCATCGAAAATGTAAATAATGAAAAGAAAGCTTATAAAACGGGCTTTCTTTTTCTGCTATGAGAGGTGTATTTGAAAATTAACATAAGTATATAATTGTATAAATAAAATAACCTATTACTTGATTATCTTTTTAGAAAGCGCTATAATAACTCCGGATACGATTTTATGAAAGGGGTTCCAAAATGAATAAAAAGAAAACCATTTTAACAAGCTTGGCTAGTGTAGCTGTTTTAGGTGCTGCGCTTGCTGCATCTCAACCGTCAGTTGTAAAAGCTGATGATTCTACTAATACAGCAACTAATACTACTACTACTCCAGCTAAACCAGCAGCTACTCAGCCTGCCGAAACTGGAGCTACTGACACTTCTAAATCAGAGGTGACAAGTCCAGAGATTAAACAAGCTGAAGCTGATGCTAAAGCTAAAGAAGCAAAAGTTACAGAAGCTCAAGCAAAAGTAGATACAACTACTACTGCAGCTAACGAAGCAACTACTAAACTAGAGGCTGAGAAAAAAGAAGCTGCTGACGCTAACGCTACAAAAACTAAGGCAGAAGAAGCTAAAAAAACTGCTGATGATGAATTAGCTGCGGCTAAACAAAAAGCTGCTGAAGCTGACGCTAAAGCAAAAGAAGAAGCTAAAAAAGAAGAAGACGCTAAGAAAGAAGAAGCTGATTCTAAAGATGCTTTATCAAAAGCTTTAGTTCAATTAGAAAAAGATATCGATGCTGATGCTAAGATTACAAATAAAGAAGAAGCTAAAAAAGTATTAGGTAAAGAAGATATTTTAGCAGCTGTAGAAGCTGGTGATTTAAAAGCTGGGGATGTTCTTAAGGAATTAGAAAACGATAACAATACTGCAAGTAACACTGCTACAACTCCAGCCGAAGCTAAAACTAAAGATCAATTACCAGCAGACATTAAGGCTGGGATTGACAAAGCTGAAAAAGCAGATGCTGCTCGTCCAGCATCAGAAAAACTTCAAGATAAAGCTGATGATTTAGGTGAAAATGTTGACGCTCTTACAAAAGATGCTGAAGCATTAAAAGCTGAAGAAGATAAAAAAGCGGAAGCTCTTAAAAAACAAGAAGATACATTAAAAGAAGCCAAAGAAGCTCTTAAATCAGCTACAGATAACGGTTCTGATTCTGATATCGTTGCTTCATTAGATAAAGCTGTTAAAGCTATCGAAAAAGCTAAAGATGCTGCACAAGATGCATTCGATAAAGCTGCTTCTGATACTCAAGCTTACGCTGAAGAACTTAACAAACTTACTGATGAGTACAACAAAACTCTAGAAGAAGTAAAAGCTGCTAAAGAAAAAGAAGCTAGCGAACCAGCTAAGCCAAAAGAAGAAGAACCAGCTAAACCAGCAGAAAAAACAGAAGCTGAAAAAGCTGCTGAAGCCAAAGCAGAAGCTGATGCTAAGGTTGCTGAATTAGAGAAAAAAGTTGCTGAAGCAGCTAAAAAAGTTGAAGAAGCTACAGCTAAAGCTACTAAAGAAGCTGAAGATGTAAAAGCTGCTCAAACTAAAAAAGATGAAGCCGATAAAGCTAAAGCTGACGCAGAAGCTGAATTGACTAAAGCCAAAGCAGAAGCAGACAAAGCTAAAGCAAAAGTTGAAGAACTTAAAAAAGAAGAATCTGAAACTAGAACTGCTCTTAAAGATGCATTAGATCAATTTGAAAAAGATATCGATGCTGATGCTAATATTACAAATAAAGAAGAAGCTAAAAAAGCATTAGGTAAAGAAGATATTTTAGCTGCAGTTGAAAAAGGCGACTTAACTGCAGGAGATGTTCTTAAAGAATTAGAAAATCAAAATGCGACTGCTGAAGCTACTAAAGATCAAGATCCTCAAGCTGACGAAATCGGTGCTACAAAACAAGAAGGTAAAAATCTATCTGAGCTTCCAGCTGCTGATAAAGAAAAATTAGACGCTGCTTACAACAAAGAAGCTTCTAAACCAATCGTTAAAAAACTTCAAGATATCGCTGATGATATCGCTGAAAAAATTGAAAAATTAACTAAAGTAGCTGATAAAGATAAAGCTGATGCTACTGAAAAAGCTAAAGCAGTAGAAGAAAAAAATGCTGCATTAGATAAACAAAAAGAAACTTTAGAAAAAGCTAAAGCTGCTCTTGAAACAGCTAAGAAAAATAATGCTGAACAATCTATCCAAGATGGATTACAAGATGCTGCAACTAGATTAGAAGCTGCTGTTGCTTCTGCTAAAACTGCCGCTGATGAAGCTCAAGCTAAATTCGACGAAGTTAACGAAGCAGTAAAAGCTTACAAAGATGCAATTGATGAACTAACTGACGATTACAACGCAACTTTAGGTTATATCGAAAACTTAAAAGAAGTTCCTAAAGGCGAAGAACCTAAAGACTTCAGTGGTGGCGTAAATGATGATGAAGCAACTACTGAGCCTGCTAAGGAAGCGGATGAGGTTCCAACGGTTCCTAATGCTCCAGAATTCAATGGTGGGGTAAATCCTGCTGATGCTCCAACAGCTGAAGAAAAACCTGAATTCACAGGTGGAGTAAACGATGAAGAAGCGCCTACAACACCAGCAACTCCAGAGTTCAATGGTGGTGTAAATGATGAAGAAGCGCCTACTGTTCCTAATAAACCTGAAGGTGAAGCTCCAGCAGAACCTAAAGTTGAATCATCAAAAGGTGAGGCTTTAGTTCAACCAGCACTTCCTGAGTTCAAAGGTGGAGTAAATTTTGTAGAAGCTGCTGTTAACGAAGTTCCAGAGTTCAACGGAGGCGTGAATGCTGCTGAAGCAGCTACTACTGAAGAAAAACCTGAGTTTGATTTATCAAAATTAAATGAAGGTAAATTACCTGAATCAAATAAAGAAAATCCAGCGCCATCAAGACCTGAAAAAACAGCTCCTGATTTCCCAATCCCAGCTAAAGTTGGAACACCTGGAAATTCACCGCGTGAAAATTCTGATACTACAGCTGTGAAAGCAGAAGATAAGAAAGAACTTCCTAACACTGGTTCTGTAAATGCTGGCGAAACATCTGTTGGCTCACGTGTGGCTAAAGATGCAAATAAATTGCCATCAACTGGTGACGAATCTTCAATTCTCACTACTGTGGGTATGGCAATAATGTCTTTATTTGGTATCCTATATATCGGAAAACACCGTAAAAATACAAATAAAGAAGTGTAAATTGTAAATAATAAACGATCTAGTTTAAATCGGCTCCTTGTCAACTGTAGTGGGTGACGAAAAGCTAACATCTAGAGAGGGCCAGATAGGTCCTCTTTTTATGTATGTTTAGAGTGATGAAAACACGCTTCCTAAAGTTGATAAAATTTCTAAAACTGAAGCCCAGACGTTTAATATCTTTGATAAGCTTATTGGTCCCCTCCAATTTTGCATTTGAGTACTGTGTTTCTAGTGCGTTTTTGATGTATTGTTTGTGTCTAAGAAAAGTCCTAAAGACTATTTTGAAGTAATGGTTGACCTTGCTTATATTCTCCTCTATGAGTTCAAAAAAATCATCCACTCTTTTTTCCTGAAAGTGAAAAAGTAAAAGCTGATAGAGGTTAGAATAATTAGCGAGTTCCTCTGAGAAATTCAATGTCTTCTCAACAACTTCATGTGGTGCTAAAGTTTGGCGGAAAGTCTTTGAATAAAAAGAGTTGAGAGATAGTTTACGGCTGTCCTTTTGGAAAAGTCGCCAATGATTTTTCAAGGCTCGATAGGGTAGTGACTTCTTATCGAGCTGGTTCATGGTTGCAATTCTTGTCTTTAAAAAAGCTCGACCAAGATGCTGGATAATGTGGAAACGATCAATAATGATTTCGGCGTTTGGGAAAAGTTTTTTGGCTAGTGGGATATAGGCTCCAGACCTATCCATTGTGATAAACTGCACCTGTTGGCGAGCTTTTAATGGATACTTTAAAAAGTAGTTTCGTATAGTGGTTTGACGGCGATTATCAAGGATGGTTATGAGTTCGTTTGTCTCATAATTCTGCGCCACAAAAGCCAATTCCCCTTTCTTGAACCCAAACTCATCCCAGGACATTATAGCTGGAAGTTTGTCATAATGTTTCTTGAAAGTGAACTGGTCAAGCTTACGATAGACAGTGGACGTCTACACACGAAACCTTCTGGCAATATCAGTTAGTGACACCTTCTCAGTTAGGAGTTGTGTAACCTTTTGTCGGACCAGATTAGAGATTTGGCAGTTTTTCTCAACGATAGATGTCTCAGCTACCATGACTCGTCTACAACTTTTACACTGGAAACGACGTTTTTTCAGACGTAGTAGTGTTGGAGTTCCGGCTTGCTCAAGAAGAGGGATTTTAGAAGGCTTTTGAAAGTCGTACTTGATCATCTTTCCATGGCAATGAGGACATAATGGTGCAGGGTAATCGAGTTTTGCTTGAATCTCGATATGAGTGTCAGTTTCAAAAACAAGTGAAATCTTGATATTTTGGTCTTTAATTCCGATTAATTCTGTGGTATTCTTAATAAGTCTCATAAGTTCTTCCTAATGATGGTTTGGTCGCTTTTCATTATAGTTCTTATGGGACTTTTTGTCTGCATTCAAAAAGCTCTATAATCTCTACAGTGGTTTTACCCACTACAGAAATTATAGAGCCGATAAAAAACGTAACGATAAGGATTCAATTGTTATTCAATAATTTATCTTTAAAGTAGTTGAAGAAAGTTTTTTTAGCGATAACACTCACTACTTTTCCCTGCATACCATAGGTAAGATGTTCTCTATCTTGTGATGTTACATTGACTTTAGCGGTTACTTTGAAGAAGTTACCGTTTTTTGTTTCTGTTGCAGCTTTATCTAGTGAGACAATCTCTCCTTCTATAACTGTAGGAGTTTTTCCAACGGTATTTAGTGTAAATCTTACAGTTTGTTGTTTTTTCAATTGGTTGATATAGTTTGAGTTGACATAGTATGTTATGGCTACATTTTTAGCTTTAGAAAGATTAGGATAAATTTGTCCAATAACAGTTCCTTGAGGTATATAAGATTCGCCTTTGATTTGACTATTGAGATGTAGGACACCATTTGAGTTAGCATACAGGCTAGTTGCTTCTTTTCTGATATTAGCTTGTTCAAGTTGGGCTTGAAGACTTTCTTTGTCTTTATTGACTTGATTAAGCTGTTCTTGAGCTTGTGATACTTGCCGATTTCGCAGTGTCTCTATTTGTGAAGAAGCGCTATTATCGTAAGTTACAGTGGATACATTACTAGAAAGCTTCAGATTAAGATTAAGATTGTCAATGGATGATTGTAGGCCGTTGTTGTTTGATTGGATTTCGGATAAGTATTGTGTTTTGACTTGTTCGCCAGTTCCATCACTTTGTACCAACTGGCGAAGGTAACTATTAAGTATAGAGGTTAAAGGATTATTTTTAGATAGACTTGTTTGCCCCTGATTAATGTCTGATTGTGGTTCTTGATATTGACTGACCTGTGTTTGTAGTTCTGTTTTTTGTTTAGAAATACTAGAATTAGCTTTATTGACACTTTCCTCTTGCTTTGCAACTGTGGCATTGGCTTGATTAACTTGGCTAGTAATAGTAATCGCTTGGTTTAAAAAGGCATTGATTGTGCTAGAGTAGCCAAATTCATCATTATCTCCGAAAAGATTCGTTCCTTGTTTTAAACTGTTAATTAACGTCTCTAAAGCAGCAGCTTGTCTATCATCTCTATCTATTTGCTGCTGAATACTATTACTCTGAGAAGCTTCGAGTTTATCAGAGTATTTAACGAGAAGGTCTCCTTTTTTTACTGTCTTATTATCTTTAAGATTGTTAGTTGAGATAATATTATTACTAGTAGATTGAATAACCTCGATTACTTTTGTTGGCGTGATTTCTCCAGTACTTGTTACCGTTACTTCTGTATGAGCAAACAAAGAAAATAATACAATGAATAAGACCAGTAGCGTCAAAGGTAGCACGAGTATAGTAGCAAAGTTATGATAACGACGTTGGTAGAACTCCGCTGATTGAAATAAGTGGTTGTTCATAAAACTCTCCTTACTTGAATAAATGGTAGTAGAAGCCTTGTTTATTGATCAATTCTTGGTGACTACCTTCTTCAATTAATTTTCCTTTGTCAAGGACAATAACACGGTCAACCTGTTTAGCGATACTTAGTCTATGTGCGACAAAAATAATTGTTTTATCTGTTAGCTGCATCAGATTATTGATGACTTTTTTCTCTGTTAAAACATCTAGACCGCTTGTAGCCTCATCAAGAATCAAAATAGGAGCTTGGGTTAGTAAAGCACGTGCTAAAGCTAAGCGTTGTTTCTGTCCACCTGATAAGCCAGCTCCATCAGATAGTTCTGTCTGATAACCAAGGGGCATAGCTTCAATATCTGCTCGAATTTCCGCAATTTGACAAGCCATAAGGATATCTTCTTGAGTAATGTCTGGACTTGCTCCTAAGGTGAGATTGTCTAAAATAGATCCTGAAAAAATATATGATTGTTGTGGAAGGTAGTTAATGTACTGACGGAGTTGCTTTTTATCAATCATTTTCAAATCCATATTACCCAGTCGAATATTGCCTTGGTTAGGCTCATAAAAGTTTACAATCATCTTTGCAAGTGTCGTTTTACCAGAACCACTGATTCCAACTAAACTGACTTTTTCTCCTTGTTTTATAGTTAAATTGAGGTCACTTAGAGTGTAGGTCTCAAATCCATATCTGTAAGACACATCATGAAAAGTGATGTCACCAGAAAGTTTTGACGTCATACTAGTTGTGCCTTCAAATTCAGAAGCAACGAGATAGACTTCATTAAGACGTTTATTAGCAACCTTAGCAGATTGCAACTTTGTTTGAAGATTAATAATATTTTCAATAGGATTTGTAAAATAAGATAGCAAAGTATTGTAAGTGATGAGTTGACCGATTGAGATTTTACTATCCATCACTAAGCTAGCCCCGAACCATAAAATAGCAACATTTAAAATGAGTTGAGCACCGTGCTTTAATGAAGTTTGGGCATTTTCATATTTGCTTAGTTTAAAAGATTTATTGAGATAATCAACAAACTCGCTATCAATTTTTTGGTAACGCAATTCTTCACTGGTTAGCGATTTAATCGTTTCAATACCATTGATATCCTCTATAATAGCTGAGCTAACCATGGCATTACTTTGCATCACATCATGGTTCATTTTTTCAAAAGGCTTGAGAAATGCAAAAATAATGACTGTATAAATCGGTAAAGCTACGAGTGTCAAAAGAAATAGCTGTATATTTTGAAGCACTAGTACACTACCAACAATAAAAACGATACTAACATCTAGAAAGAGGGATAGGATAGTTGAAGCCAAAGCATCTATGATGGAGTTAGCATCTGTAAAACGAGAGATAATCTCCCCAGTTCTCCTCGTTGCAAAGAAAGACATAGGCAGTGTAAAGATATGGCGGATGTAGGATAGAATGACATCTATTGTCAGTCGTTGGCTAAGCACTCTTAATAGATAGGACTGGGAGAATGCCATGAGCTGCTGCAGGATATAGGTGATGACAAGTCCTAGAGAAATAATGCCTAGAGTTGATTTCATATTATTAGGAATGTACTTATCCAAAATTCCCTGTAAATAGTAAGAACCAACAATATTGACCAAAGTGACAAGCAGGCTAGCTAAGACAATATAGGTAATTAGTGTTTTTTGCTTTAAGATTAAAGGGAGAAAGCTTAAAAGACCGTTTTTCTTATCCTTGTGAGGCTTGTAACTAGGAGCTGGTGCTAAGAAAATAGCAACACCTGTCCATTCCTGCTCAAAGCGCTCCTTAGACATTTTAGTAACTTTTACACTCGGATCTGGATCACCAATAATCAGATAATCTTTCTTAGCTTTATAAACAACATAAAAATGTTGCAATTTCCCTTCTTTATTGACATGGACAATGAACGGATAAGGAATATCCGTCATATCAAACAATTCCATATTTGCCTTAATTGCCTTGGTTTCAAATCCCATTTTTTTGGCAGCTTCAGTGATACCTAGGGCAGTAGTACCCTCTTTTGTCGTTTTTGCAAGTTCTCGAAGATGAGCTAGTGAGAAGTCAGAACCGTAGTGTTTGGCAATGGAGGCAAGGGCAGCGACACCACAGTCACGCATATCCATTTGAGCAACATAAGCATACCGTTTCATACATTATTTCCTTTTTTGATAATTCAATTAATTATGACATAGTAAGATATAAATTGGAGAACGTATTCCCAAACAGTATATTTTTATTCCTAAAAGGGAGACTGATGTTGGTATGATTTTATGGAAACGTTTTGATAGACTAGTATCTAACCAAAGGAGATGTCCAAATGAGCCAAAAATATACCAAAGAGTTCAAGGAAACAATTGTTCAATTGCATGAAGCAGGACAGCCTGTTTCAGATCTAGTCAAAAAGTACGGAGTTGCCAACCAAACTATATACAAATATGTTAGTATCGGATATAAATCCACTTTATATTACTGTGCTAATTATTTTGTTATTAGTAGCATTTAAGATTTTATCAATTCTTTATGCTAGATTCTTAATAACCGAAGCTTTTAAATTCATTAATATAGCTGTATGACATCCTATTTACTATGGAAAACAACTATCAGGTTTTAACAAGTTTTTATGGTTTTTGATGACTCCAATACTTTATGTCATATTTGCTTTTTTCTTGGTATTGTTATTCCGATATTTGTTTGGGTAAAATTCATACAACAAGTGATGGGTAGAATAGCCTGTCACTTTTTTTCAGCACGCGCGTGAGTAGGACATCGTGTAACTTTTAAACACAAAAAACTCTAAGCAGGCAGAGCCTGCTTAGAGTTTTTGTTGCACTATGTTTTACAATTTATCTCTTAAAATAAACTTTGTTCATAATGGTTACCTCCTACACTTTTCAATATAAGTATTGAAGAAAATGAATAAGACCAATCAATCGTTACCACTTCAATTTTATGCTCCTTGATTGTCTTAATGTAATAAATATCTTCAAGAGCAAACTGATAAACTCTAGAATTTGTCTTAAGTGATAGAAAGTTCATTTGATCTCCCTTGAAAACAAGTGATTATTTGTTAACTGATATACTTTTTATCAATTTTCTTAAGTAGTCCATAGACTATCAGCAACATAATACCTCCAATAATTGTCAAATAATCTTTCTTATCTCCCGTTTTAGGAAGATTATTTGACTGCGCAACTATTGCCGTACCAATAGATTTTTCATTTGAAGATGTAGGCGTTATTGATAAAGTAGTATAGCTAACACCTGTATTTTTGTTAGTAGCTTCGGTTTTTTCTCCAACGCTAGGGAGTTGCTTTTCTTGTTCGCTGTTGCCTACGTTACTCTCAGTAAAAGCTACCTCACTACTTTTTTTATCTAGATCTTTAAACATATAGCGATAAATATCATCGGCTCCGCCGCCGCCAACCCAGCCAGAGATAGCTTGTCCATTTTCAAGACGAATAAGAGTTGGTGTTCCAGGGATACCCACAGTACCGAAAAGAAAATCACTTGCATTCTTATCAAAATCTTCACCATCTGTATTGTAGTATTCAACTGGTGTTAATTGATTTAATTTTTTCAACTCTGGTGAAAATTGGCGACAGTAATAACAAGTTGGACGCCCAACATAAAGAAGATGTTTATTCTCATCAGGGGTAAACATTTGATATACATCATTGATAGAAACTTTAGTTAAGTTCTCTACATTTTCTTGATACTGCTCTTGTGTAACTTCTGGAGCAGCTTCAGCTTCTATATCGGACGCTTCTTCAGCAACAGGTGTTTCCATATTAGTACTTGTGGCCTCTTCAGAAACGACTGCGGGTACTTGTGTAAAACTATCTGTGGATTCAGTAATTTCTGGTATTTCATCAACGGTTGAATTATTTTGACCAACCGTATCCTCAGTTATAATCGCTGTTTTTTGATCTATAGAACTGGTTTCATCTGCTAAAACATTTGGAAAGTTAGCTATAAATAAGATACTTGTTAACACTGTTATCTGTTTTAGTTGCTTTTTGATCATAGTTATCATCCTTTCACTTTTTAAGTTTCCTGTCTTAAGACTATATCATAAAAGAAACTCTCTTTTTTCTTCTTTTCCTAAAAGGTATAGTTTTTTGCCCAAAAGGTGCTTTTTGGGCAAAAAAAACAAAGATTAATCATAAATGGGGCAGAACACAACCTCATCAGTTAGAATTCTTTGCTAAGGGAAGATACTACAAATATAGATACTCTAACTGTCGACCTTTTCTCATTAATGCGTCTCAATCTTGTACATAAATGTTTCTAAGCGAGAAGGTATTACCTAAAGAAGGATTTATCGTTCATACTACCAAAGCTCTCAATAAATATACTAGAGTATGATTTCGAGAATTATCTAGAAAGAAAATAAGACATCAAAAGAGAGCTTGTCAATGATGCTCATTTCACAACCATTGAACAAGCTCAGCTTGAAACTTTTAATATAATAAGACTTACTATAGTCTCAAACGTTTGCATTTCGCTTTATGACACTAACCAGCCTTACTATCCCATTAGTTTAAGTTATTGTCAACTAATTCATAATATTGGAATAAAATAAAGTTCGCACTCAACAAATGGAGAATAGCTCTTTTATCTAAAATAAACTCACAACCATTGTCCAATACTCATCAAACCGATTCCAAGTCCTTTATTTTTATATTCATGACTAGTAATTGTCATATAGAGGAGCTTTACACTATCTGATAACTTTTGATTAATTGCCAAAGGACGAAGTGAAGATTCCAAATCAGCTACAATTCGTGGAAAATAAGAACTCTTTTTTTCTAAATCACTTTTAGCTTTTTGTAAAATCACCCTTTCAGACTGAGACAATTTAGAATCAAGACAATCATCAAGCAATTTTGTCAATTTAACTTCTTTTTTATTACTATGTGTGCTTATCATCTGCTTATGGTCCCCTTATGTAAGTGATCAACCTTTAATTATCGACGAGGAATCCATGGTCCATACTTCATCCAGCCATTAACAACTGTGTTAACAGTTGCTTGAACATTTCCTGTGGTAACGACATAACGCCATTGATGAGTCCTAGTATCTAGACAACCATAGCCATTTGCTCCATATAAAACAGGTCTACAAACGCCACCCTCAACAGTAGCTAATACGTCAGTGTTTAGACTTTTAAAGTCTTTAATAGTATTCATTACTATTGTCTCCTTTTTTTATTTTTATCTTAAGCTATTTCTTAAGATGGGATAAGTATAGCACAGGCTTTCTATTATTTTACGTTTTTGCCTAAAATGTTATAATTAGGTCTTGATTGACACTTTTTATTTCAACACTAAACTGGAAGCTACCAATAAACTTATCAAGGACATCAAACAGTAGGTTTTCGGATTTCGTAACTTCAAAAACTTTAAAATTAAGATTCTCATCACTTTGAACACATAAAGAGAGAACGAATCTCGTTCTCTCTTACATAGTTTTTATCAACCCACTATAGTTAATAATAACCATCGTAATGTTACAGTTATACTCATCTTGTACTAAATATCAAAACTATAGAATCTTAAATAAGAACAGAGATATTATATACTGTAATTACAATAATATTAAGTATTTATATCTGATTTCTTATTATACATTTTGTTCCATTGCTGTCATCATAGTCAATATCTCCTTTTCATTTTAGTTTGTCTCGTTGCAACTCTGGCATACTCAATATGTCACAAAAACGTTTACACTGAAGTGTCTTTACCTATGTGGTCATGAACATGCCCTAAAAATATTAGGTTAACCATTCATGTGTAAATACTAATACTTTCTGTTCGATCTCTTTATGTGAACCTTACAGAGGAAGGAGAAGAATACTTTATTATTTTGACTCGCTAATAAAATAAAAAAGCAATGACAGACTTTAAAATTACAGAAGTCCATCACTGCTCATTGTTTCTGATTATCATATAATATTCATCGTAAAGTACGATTATACTCTAGAGTATGAATTAGTTTCTATTTTTACTAAATACTCTAAAAGCAATTATGACAAATCCAAATAGCCCAATTATATTTAAAGTTTTCAAGAAAATGGTCTGGTCTTTAAATATATTGATACAACCTAGTATTATAAAAAATATAAGAAGTATATTTTTTATAAAAACACTTAATATTTTCATTAGTTGAAAAATTTAACAAAAAGTTGCGATACCAACTGCGCCGCCAGACCATCCGCCAATTGCACCGCCAGATATAGTTCCAACAATAGGAAAAGTAAAGGTACCAGCCCCAGATCCAGTTAAGAATCCTAAACCAGCGGAACCAGCCGTTCCTAGGGCGCATCTTACCCATCCACCACCTTCAACAGAAGAAAGCTTAATATTATCCATAACTTCAAATTGATTTAACACTGCATTCATAACGAATACCTCCTAAATAAAATTGCTTTATCTCGAGACATTTATAGTATATCGTAAAAACGTTTACATTCTATGATAATTCCTGAAATGATATCAATAAAGCCTAAAATGTATGATACTCCTATATCAACAGAGATATTATATACTGTAATTACAATAATATTAAGTATTTATATCTGATTTCTTATTATACATTCTGTATCTATCATTTCCCGTTATACTTGTACATTTTCTAATCTTTCTACTTTAAAATTTATAACAGTACGTCTCTGTCTGGAATTCTGTCAATATTTTGGACACATTTTGGGAGGAAAGTTTGAAGGCTAGCGCTCTTCTACGAGATCATAAAATGAATTTTATAAGCTCGTAGAAGGAGTGCTATTAACTAAGCATTTTGTTTTTCAAATTCATTCGGACAAATATAGTTCAGTTTGCTGTGACGTCTCCTCGAATTATAAAAACCTTCAATATACTTAAAAATACTATTGTAACAGGTCTGAAAATCTTTATAACCAACATTAGTTTTGGCGTAAATACACTCCTTTTTAATCGTAGCGTGAAACGACTCTATACAACTATTGTCATATGGGCATCCCTTGGCACTATAGGAGTGTCGAATACTGTGGTGTTCAAGATAATCATTGTATTCCTTACTTGTATATTGACTCCCTCTATCTGAGTGAAGGATAAGCCCATCTGCTACAGTTCGCGTACTTAAGGAATCTTGTAGTGTTTCTATAACGAGTCGTGTTTCCATCTGTCTGGAAAGTCTCCAAGCAATAATTTTTCGAGAATGAAGATCTAAAATACTTGATAAATAACATCAGCCATCCGAAAGTGTGTAAATATATGTCATATCAGTTACCCACTTTTGATTGATTTTATCTGTTGAAAAATCACGTTTTAACAAATTGGGGTATTCTTTTGCTTCTTGTTTTGACAATGAAGCAGGTCGGTATTTCTTTCTAACGATCGAACGAATATTTAATTCAGTCATCAGTTTTTGTACTCTCTTTTCGGAAATCTGGTATCCCTTTTCCAATAAATCTTTATGGATCTTTGGAGCACCATATCGCTTAGAAGAAGCAAGATAAGAGATCATAATCTCCTTTTTAAGAAGTTTATTTTCTTGATCTCGTTGGCTTGGTTGGTGGCTTTTAAAGGCGTAGTAGCTAAACCGTGAAACTTGGAATAAGCGACACATCACCTTGATAGAAAACTGATGACTAGCATAAAGATGATCAATCATTTGGAAGATAGTAGAATCTTTTATTTCTTCGCAAAGAACTTCAAGGCTTTTTTAAGATTTCATTTTCCTCCTTCATTTTAGCCATCTCTTTGCGCATTTGTTGGAGTTCATGAAGGGATACATTTTGATTTTTAGATTTCCCGTATAGCTGAAGTCATTTGTATATAGTTTAGTTGGCAACTCCGTACTCTTTGACTAGATCTGAAACAGGCTGTCCTGCTTCATGCAATTGAACAATTGTTTCCTTGAACTCTTTGGTATATTTTTGGCTCATTTGGACATCTCCTTTGGTTAGATACTAGTCTACCAAAACGTGTCCATAAAATCATACTAACATCAATACTTTATGGTTTTAGATGTAAATGAAGAAAAGATGATATCATGGAGGTATCTTTGTACGAACATGATAAAAAGCTTGCAATAAAGTTAGAATAAATTTAGTTCAGGAACAAAAACCGACATTTCAATTGATAATTCATTAAAATGAGATTATTGTGGTATAATTGAATAAAAAGCTCATATATAGTGAGAGGTTGTATTATTATGATGATTAGAATTTGTAATAAAGTTTTATCGTGAATAAAGGGTATTTTTAGGTGATAACAGAATAATGGTATTTCCTAAAAAATTATTTCATATTGATCATTTATGATATTTACAAAAAAATGATTGGGAGAGAGGAAAATCTTATGTTAAATGGAAACCATCGTAAAGCAGAAGAAAAACACTTTGAAGTATTAAAGAATGAAGAATTAGCCACTGTTCAAGGTGGAGGAATGTCGATTTTCAATGATATCAATCATTTCTTTTGTGATTTGACTAATTGTAGGGGAAAAGGGAGAATAGGATAGTAAATGTTACCTTATGTGTTTGTAGCGCTCATAACGGTACTAAATATTCTTGAGATGCTTTTGATGGCTTATCTGCCGTTTTACGCTATCTGTAAGCAACTGGGCTGTAGTATTGGTAAAGTTTATTGGCTTATATTTTTTCCTTTTTACCTTGTTGCTGTCAATTTACCCTACTTTTTTGAACCATTTCTTTTTATTGCCTATTTTTATATCCTTTTTCGTCTGGCTAATAAAAAGAATAGAGCGTTTTCCTTTTTTAATGCAGCTTTTATAGTACTTAGTTATGACACTTTCCATCGCTTTTTTCGCAGTGTCATGACTAAGATTATTGATCTTGATAGTCTTTATCATTTGTTTTTTAATTTTTTTTTAGCTGTGAGTTTTGTCGAATATCTGGTTCCTTTATTTTGTCTCATTCTTGTCTTAAAAAATATAGACCTTAGGTTTGATCTGCTAGAAAAAGATGATTTTAAAAAGATAGTCTGTAAAGCTAATATTATCTTTATTGCTTTACTTCTTTCCATGACTATGTGGACTATTATCATGGGAAACCATGCATTTCTTATTAATACGTTTGGTTCAACCATTTCCTTGGTTCACCTGCTACTCTTTTTATATGTCGCTCAATATCTTAAATCTCAACAAAATACTTACATGGTTCATCAAGAGATTAAACGACGAGAGGATGAGAACAAAGAGCTTAATCAGTTTGTTAATAAGCTTGGTAGTTTATATGATGAAATTCGAGGATTTAGACATGATTTTGCTGGTATTATAGCCAGTCTAGCTCCAGTTATCCAAGAAAGAAATATTAATGAGATAGAGTTAGTTTACAAAGATGTTTTGCTAACCACAAATGCAAATCTTCAAAAGTTAGACTATTCTGCCTTTGATTTGAAAAATATTGATGATTTGGCTTTTAGAAATGCTCTTGCTAAAGCGATGTTAGAAGCTGAAAAACAAGGCGTCACTTTCAAGTGTGATGTACCAGGGCATATTCCAGTTGTTGATATTTCTATGCTTGATATGATTAGGATATTATCAATCCTTCTAACAAATGCAGTTGAAGCAGCGCAAGAAGCTGATAAACCTCTCGTTGAGGTTGCTATAACAAATAAAAATAATGTTATAACAGTTATGATTTATAATACACGTTCAAAAATACCTTTAAATAAACGTCGTATTTGGGAAAAAGGTGTATCAAGTAAGGGAGACGATAGAGGATTGGGCTTGTATAATCTCAAAAAATTATTGGGAGATTATCCTCAATTAAGTTTAGAGACGAAAGTCGGTCAAGAGGACTTTACTCAGATAATGACGATTCAGTAAAGGAGTGGAGTATGCGTATCATTGTTTTAGAGGACAATATTCATCATCAGTTGCGACTAGAATCAGCGCTTTATGATGTTGCAAAAAACTTGAACCTTCATATTTATGTTGAGTGCGCTACAACATTAGAGGAGTTTGAAGACTATAAACAAAAGGAAGCTGTCAACCAAGTTTACTTCCTTGATTTGGAGATTGATGGAGATAGAGACAAAGGATTTCAAATAGCAAAAACTATTAGAGAAACAAATCCCTATGCTGTTATTATTTTTACGACAACTCTTTCAGAAGCTATGCCTTTAGTCTTTAAAAATCATGTCTCAGCACTTGATTTTATCACAAAAGACCTACCTGAGAAAGATTATCGAGCACGTGTCAAACAATGCTTAGAGCAGGTTTTAAAACATGGACAGACGAATAAGCATGAGGAAATTTTACATTATAGTTATCAAGGAAGACCAGGCATCAACATTCCCATTTCAGACATTCTTTTTATTCAAACTTCTGTAAAATCGCATCGCTTAGTCATTTATACTAGTGAGTTTATCAAAGAGTTTTATGGTAGCTTGTCTGAAATTTTGCAATTGGATACGAAGAACCATTTTCAACGTGTTGACCGATCAGTTATTGTTAATGTTCAAAATATTGCTAGTTATGACTCAAAGACGAAGGAAGTGATGTTTTTTGAGGGAACCACTTGTCCTGTGTCACGATTACGTTTAAAGACCTTGAAAATACGTATGAAAGAATTGGGAATTTTATAATTAGAAATAAATACTAAATAAAGACTGTGTTCTGTATAACGGCTCTTTTCTACCATTTGTCAAGTCTATCAAGACTTTAAGTAAAAAAAGAGATAAGACAGTAGCTATTCTGAGGTTACTGTCTTATTTTTAACACTTTTTGATCCATAAATGGGCATGCTAAAAAACACCTCATCTGGTATTGTTTGAAACAAGGTGTTAGAATTATAGGGCATAGACGACTTTAATGACTTTGGGCTAAAGTATAGTCGTAAAGTTTATTATGTATTATAAGATAATACATTGTCCTAATAAGGCGATGTATAGAGGCAATCGTATGAGGCTTAGTTGAAGTTGTCTGCGATTGTCTTTTTCGTTTCTCATAGAAATCTGAGATATGGCAAGGATTGGTATGGCTAGCTGAAGCGATATTGTGAATGCACTTGAACAAGATTTTTCTGGCATATGAGTATCAGTTTCAAAAACAAGAGAAATAATGATGTTAGGGTCTTTAATTCCGATTAATTCTGTGGTATTCTTAATAAGTCTCATAAATTCTTCCTAATGATGGTTTGGTTGCTTTTCATTTTAGTTCTTATGGGACTTTTTGTGTACATTCAAAAAGCTCTATAATCTCTACAGTGGTTTTACCCACTACAGAAATTATAGAGCCACCAAAAACCACCCGCTATGTGGGTGCGCATCGAAGGTTGTACCGTTATAACAAAAAACTCCAAACGCGATACAATAAAGGTGTTCAAGCCAATTGTAAAGCGAAAGGAGAAAAATATGGCACAAAAGGCTCATAGTTTATCGCACACAAAGTGGCACTGTAAGTATCATATTGTGTTCACCCCTAAGTATAGACGAAAAGTCATCTATAATCAATATAGGAGTAGTCTGGGAGAGATTTTTCATAGACTATGCATAAAGGCGTTGAAATAATAGAAGGTCACTTAATGCCAGATCATGTACACATATTAGTAAGTATTCCACCACGAATGAGTATAGCTAGTTTTATGGGATATTTGAAAGGTAAAAGTGCATTAATGATGTTTGATAAACACGCCAATCTCAAGTACAAGTTTGTAAATCGGCATTTCTGGGCGAAAGGTTATTATGTGAGTACAGTAGGGCTTAATGAAGCCACGATTAAGAAATATATTCAGGAACAAGAGAAGCATGATATCGCTTTGGACAAATTAAACGTAAAAGAATATGAAAATGCTTTTAGGGATAACGGTAAGTAATGTGAATGCCTCTTTGAGGGGCTTGTGACGAGTCAAAAGCAATAAGGCTTGAACAAAGTGAAAGCCAGCGTCTTTAGGCGCTGGCTGGTATTATGGGCTTATAGCTCTTGATCAAACCACCTGTTAGACGGGTGGTTATGATTTATTCTAAAAAATCAACCAAAGATTTTTTTTGCGAGTGCTTTTCCTTTCGGAGTTGTTGCTAAGCCACCTTCAGCAGTTTCACGGAAGGCAGTTGGCATGGCTGAACCAACCTGATACATCGCGTCAACAACCTGGTCGACTGGAATGACTGATGTGATGCCTGCCAAGGCCATGTCGGCAGCTACTAGGGCAAAGCTTGCTCCCATGGCATTCCGTTTGACACAAGGAACTTCGACTAATCCGGCTACAGGGTCGCAAATGAGTCCCAACATATTCTTAAGCACAAAGCAGATGGCCTGGCTGGCTTGGAAAGGTGTTCCACCAGCAGCCATTGTAATAGCGGCTGCAGCCATAGCGGAGGCGGAACCCACTTCGGCTTGGCATCCCCCCTCGGCACCAGAAATCGAGGCATTATTTGCGATTACTAAGCCAAATGCACCAGCAGTAAAGAGAAAATCCAATTGTTGTGATTCGGTTAAGCCCAGTTTTTGGATAGCAGTTGTAAGAACAGCAGGTAGGCAGCCAGCAGATCCAGCAGTTGGTGTGGCACAAACCAATCCCATCTTGGCATTAGATTCATTAACAGCCATGGCATTTCTAGCAGCACCCAAAACAGCAGAATCAGCCAAGGTATTTCCTTTTTTGATATAGGCATCCAGTTTGGCAGCGTCTCCCCCGGTTAAGCCTGTCGGTGATTTCTCAGGGGATAAACCAGCCTGAACAGACTCTTTCATCACTTCGAGATTTCGAGTCATGAGAGCAAGGATTTCAGGACGTTCCCGTCCAGTTAGCTCTGTCTCTGTAGCGATCATGAGCTCGGCGATATTACCTTGGTAATCTCGGTCAGCTTGTTGAACTAATTCTTCAATAGTGTAAAACATGGAAGCCTCCTCTTAACTGAAAAAGTTCACGTTATGCAAATTTGGAATTTTTGCGATATCAGTAACGGCTTCATCACACTGGTGAGAGTCAATTTCGATAATCATAATGGCCTTTTCACCGGCATTTTCCCGAGTAACAGTCATCTGAGCGATATTGATACCATAACGCGACAAAATATCTGTGACAAGGGCAATCATTCCAGGAACATCTTGGTGGACAATGATGAGAGTCGGTGTATTCATCTTGAGATTGACCGCAAAACCATTGAGTTCAGTCACTTGGATATTCCCTCCACCGATGGAAACCCCTGTGGCAGAAATGGTTTTTGTAGCATTTTTTAGTGTAATACGAGTGGTGTTAGGATGCGGTGCATTGCTATCTTTGTTGATTTTCCAATAGACCTTAATGCCTTTTTCGTGTGCAATATCAAGTGCACGCGGAATATCAGGGTCATCTGTTTCCATACCTAAAATACCAGCTACAAGAGCCACATCTGTTCCATGACCTCTATAGGTTTTTGCAAAGGAATTAAAAAGTTGAAATTCTACTTCAGTGGGTGTATCACCAAAGATGGCCGAAACAATTTTTCCGATACGAACAGCACCTGCAGTATGGCTAGAGGAAGGTCCGACCATGACAGGCCCAATGATGTCAAAAACGGATTGAAATTTTAAATTTTTCATAGCACGCCTCGTCTGATTAATCTTGTATTCCCAGTATACCATGAATTAGTGATATCAGGTGTTTAAGTAAAATTGTATTTTAAAATAAAAAATATCCTATTTTAAGGTTTCTTTAAGTTTTAACAGATATAATATCTAATCTATTAAGTAAGCAATACTTATTTTTCATAAATCAGAGAGGACGGCCTATGGGTCGTCCTTTTGTGTTTCTTTGTTTATATAGAGCTAGATTATGATAAAATAAACACTGATGTTTTAACTGTCAGAAAGGATCCGTCATGACCTACACGCATTTACTTTTCGACCTCGACCACACTCTCCTAGATTTTGACCGTGCTGAAGATTTGGCCTTAACTTTCCTACTAGAAGAAGCTGGTGTAGCTTCCCAAGAGCTTAAGGTTTATAAAGACCACTATATTCCCATGAATCGTGCCATGTGGGAAGACCTCAACCATGGTTTAATTACAAAGCATGAATTACTTCACACGCGCTTTTCACGTCTCTTTGAGCACTTTGGAAAAGAAGTAGATGGTAGACATTTAGCTGGACGTTACCAACATTTTTTGAGTCAACAGGGGCAGGAACTTCCTCAAGCTCATGCTTTTTTAGCGGATGTCAAAGATCGTGGTCACAAGATTTATGCAGTAACTAATGGTGTTAGTTTTATCCAACGTGGCCGCCTGCAGGCTTCAAGTATTTTACCTTTCTTCGATGATATTTTCATCTCTGATGAGGTGGGTGCCCACAAACCGTCTACGGACTTTTTTGAAAAAATTGCGGATCAGGTGCATGATTTTCATACCGCCTCAGCGCTTATGATTGGTGATAGTCTAACTGCCGATATCCAAGGTGGTAATAATGCAGGAATTGACAGCATTTGGTTTAATCCAAAAGGTTTGGTTAATGAGACTCCAGCTGTTCCAACCTATCAAGTCAAAAACTACCAAGAAATTTTGACAATTTTGAGCAAATAGACCAGTCCTCAAAATTGTATTCACCTATGACTATTAAGAGCTTTTCAGCTCTTTTTTTGCTACAATGAAAGCATGAATGATCTGATTAAACATAAGTTGGAATTGCTTCCAAACAACCCGGGGTGCTATCTCCACAAGGACAAATTCGGCAATATTATCTATGTCGGTAAGGCTAAAAATTTAAAAAATCGTGTGCGTAGCTATTTTCGTGGAAGTCATGATACCAAGACGGAGCTTTTGGTATCTGAGATTGTAGACTTTGAATTTATCGTAACCGAGTCCAATATCGAGGCCCTGCTTTTGGAAATTAACCTCATCCAAGAAAATATGCCTAAATTCAACATCCGCCTCAAGGATGATAAGTCTTATCCTTTTATCAAGATTACTAAGGAACTCTATCCAAGGCTCTTGATTACTCGCCAGGTTAAGAAGGATGGCGGCCTCTATTTTGGTCCTTACCCAGACTCTGGGGCAGCCAATGAAATCAAGAAGCTGTTGGACCGTATTTTTCCCTTTAAGAAATGTAAAAATCCCGCCAACAAGGTCTGTTTCTATTACCATATTGGCCAATGTAATGCCCACACCATCTGTCACACTACCGAGGACTATTGGCAAGGTTTGGTTGAGGATGTCAAGAATTTCCTAAATGGGCATGATGATAAAATCGTTAATCAGCTTAAGGCCAAGATGAAGGACATGTCTGACCAGATGGAGTTTGAGCGGGCAGCAGAATATCGAGATCTGATTGAGGCGGTTTCGACCCTTAGAACCAAGCAGAGGGTTATTCGTCAAGACATGCAGGACCGTGATATTTTCGGTTACTACGTGGACAAGGGCTGGATGTGTGTTCAGGTTTTCTTTGTCCGTCAGGGAAAACTCATTCAGCGTGATGTCAATATGTTCCCCTATTACAATGAAGCCGAAGAGGATTTTCTGACCTATATGGGGCAATTTTACCTGGATAGCCGTCATCTCAAGCCTAAGGAGATTTTCATTCCAGGAGATATTGATCAAGAGTCTGTCGAAGCTCTAGTTGGAGATGAGGTCAAGGTCTTTAAACCTCAACGTGGAGAGAAGAAGCAGTTGGTTAATCTGGCGACGAAAAATGCCCGTGTCAGTCTGACCCAAAAATTTGATCTCCTTGAAAAAGATATTGCCAAAACTCAAGGAGCCATTGAAAATCTAGGCAAACTCATGGGCATTCCGACACCAGTTCGCATTGAGTCCTTCGATAACTCTAACATCATGGGAACAAGCCCTGTCTCTGCTATGGTCGTCTTTGAGAATGGGAAACCAAATAAAAAAGAGTACCGCAAATACAAGATTAAGACGGTTGAAGGGCCTGACGATTATGCCAGCATGCGTGAGGTCATTCGTCGCCGTTATAGTCGTGTCAAACGCGATGGGCTAACGCCACCAGACCTCATTATTATGGATGGTGGTCAAGGTCAGGTCAATGTCGCCAAGGATGTCCTGCGCAATGAATTGAATCTCTCTATCCCAGTTGCAGGTCTTCAGAAAAATGACAAGCACCAAACCAATGAATTGCTCTTTGGGGACCCCTTGCAAGTCATTGATTTGCCACGTCAATCCGAGGAGTTTTTCCTCCTTCACCGTATTCAGGATGAAGTACATCGCTTTGCCATCACCTTCCATCGACAAGTCCGTAGCAAGAATAGCTTCAGCTCTAAACTGGATGGCGTGGAGGGCCTTGGACCTAAACGTAAACAAAAACTCCTCAAACACTTCAAGTCTATGACAGCTATCCAAAAAGCTACCGTTGAGGATATCCAAGCACTTGGCATTCCAGAAAAAGTAGCTCGGGCTCTATTGGATAAGTTGGGCCAAGATAGTCATTAAAGAAACTTAAATTAATTAAGCCATTTTTCTGTTATAATAAGAATAATTAAAAAGGGAAGGAGTCCTGCTATCAAAAACGAAGCTAAAATTGAACGTCTTTATGATAAGAGTCGTCGCGGCTTTCTTCGTGGAATCTTTAGTCGTGCTACGATTATCTTCTTAATCATTTTACTGCAGCTTGTTGTTGTGGCCGTTTCTTATCTATGGTTGCGTCAATATAGGATACACCTGCAAGTAACAGAAGTCATACTTCGTATTCTGGCCGTTATTTATCTTTTCCAAAGTGATATGGAATCAACAGCCGTCAATACATGGCTCCTGATTGTATTGCCTTTTCCTATTATTGGAACCTTGCTCCTGGCTTATACAAAACTAGATCTGGGCTATACAGGGATGAAGCGTGCGATTCAGAGCAATATTGATCGCAGTTCTGGTATTCTTAAACAAGATAATCAGGCCCTCGAAGAGCTTAAGCAACGTCACACGAGCAACTACAACTTGGTTCAGTATCTTGAAAATATAAACGGGAATTTTCCTGTCTATCGTCACACGAAGACGACCTATTTTCAGAGTGGTGAAGCCAAGTTTGAGGAAATGAAGAAGCAACTCCTTAAAGCAGAGAAGTACATTTTCTTGGAATATTTCATCATTGATGAAGGGGAGATGTGGGGTGAAATCTTAGCAATCTTGAAACAAAAGGTTCAAGAAGGGGTGGAAGTGCGAGTCCTATATGACGGAATGAATGAATTTTCAACCTTAAGTTTCGACTATAAGAAACGTTTGGAGAGAATTGGGATTCAATCTCGTGTTTTTGCCTCTGTAACGCCTTTCTTGTCGACCTATTACAACTATCGTGACCATAGAAAAATCTTGCTGATTGATGGTAAGGTTGCTTTTACAGGTGGGGTTAATCTAGCTGATGAGTACATCAACAAAATTGTGCGTTTTGGCCATTGGAAAGATACTGCACTTATGGTTGAGGGGCCAGCAGTCGATACTTTCTTAGTTCTCTTCCTTCAGATGTGGACTTACTCTCATGAAACACTGGATGTGACACCCTATATGGTTGAACATGAGGCCTTTGATACTCCTGGTTTTGTTGTTCCTTATGGAGATATTCCATTGGACAAGGATAAGGTTGGTGAGAATGTCTATATTGATATTCTTAACCATGCGCGTGATTTTGTCCATATCATGACACCTTATCTTATTTTAGATGGTGAGTTACTGCATGCTTTGAAGTTTGCGGCTGAGCGTGGGGTAGATGTCTGTATCATCATGCCTGGTATTCCTGATAAAAAGTCAGCTTACTACCTAGCTAAGACTTACTACCCAACACTGCTAGCCTCTGGCGTTAAAATCTATGAGTACACACCTGGATTTATTCATGCCAAGGTCTTTGTGAGTGACAATAGTCGGGCTGTTGTTGGAACGATTAATTTAGATTACCGAAGTCTATATCATCATTTTGAGTGTGCGACCTATCTTTACAGGACGTCATCAGTGGTTGGTATTGAGGAAGATTTCCAAGAGACAATGGCCAAGTGTCACCGAGTCAGTATGGCTGATGTTAAAAATCGACCATTCCACCAGAAGTGCTTGGGCTTATTGATCAGATTAGTTGCGCCATTGATGTAGTGACAAGACTTGTTAGAAGAGGGTTGAGCCCTCTTTTTTATAGTTTAAAATAAAGATAATGAAGTCAAAGGAGAAAATGATGTTAACCATTCGTCCAGCCAGCTTGTCAGATGCACAAGCTATCCAGACCATCTATGCACCTTATGTTGAGAAGACAGCCATAACCTTTGAATATGAGGTTCCCAGTGTTCAAGAGTTTGAAAAACGCATCAGTAAGACGCTAGAAAACTATCCCTATTTAGTAGCAGAAGAGGATGGCCAAGTTTTAGGCTATGCTTATGCTTCAACTTATTATGCTCGTACAGCCTATGATTGGACGACAGAGTTATCTATTTATCTTCATGAAGATGCACGTGGTCGAGGTTTGGGAAGCCAGCTCTATGATGCCCTAGAGGAGGAACTTGAAAAACGAGGCTTCTTACGTTTCCTAGCCTGCATTGCAGTTCCTAACGAGGCTAGTATTGCCATGCATGAAAAACGTGGTTATGTTCAAGTTGCCCATTTTCCAAAAGTAGGTTACAAGTTTGATCGATGGCACGATATTGTTTGGATGCAAAAGACCATAGATGGTCCTGTCAGGAAAATACAGTAGAAGCTTGCCGAGCCTAAACTACAATGGCTAATTATTTCTGCCTTTTACTTATGTTAAAATGAAACTAGAATAAATTGCTCAATGCAGGCAGATACTCACAATGTGCTTACAGTTTATTGTAGAAGAGGAGTACTCATATGGATACAAAAATTCTTTTGAAACTGTTAGAAGACCAAGCTGATCCAGCGAAAGTCCCAGCTATGGAAGCTTATATGAAAAATAAATTCAGCTTTCTTGGCGTTCAAAAACCAATTCTCAAAAAGATTGAAAGAGAGTTTTTTAAGCTTTCCATAAAGGATCCAATTGATTGGACTTTTGTGGAAGAGTGTTGGCAGAAACCTTACCGTGAGTTTCAATATATTGCTATGGATTATCTGGATAAAAAGAAGAAGGAGCTTAGACCTGAAGATTTTCCAAAGCTGAAGGAATTGGCTCAAACCAGATCATGGTGGGACAGTATAGATCAGTTGGACCGTATCATCGGGGAGATTACTTTCCACTACCCAGAAACCAAGAATATCATGCGTCAATGGAGTCTGGATGAGGATTTTTGGTTGAGACGTATTGCCATCGACCACCAGCTTATGCGTAAAGAATTGACTGATACAAACCTCTTAGCTGAGGTTATCTGTAACAACTTTGGTCAGACTGAGTTTTTCATCAACAAGGCTATCGGTTGGAGTTTGCGCAATTACTCAAAGGTAAATCCTGATTGGGTTCGAGCTTTTATTGATCAACATGCTAGTCAAATGGCATCTCTTAGCATTCGTGAGGGAAGTAAGTATTTATAGAACTCAAGAGCTTGACTCTGGCGTTCAATATGCTAGAATAGAAACATGCGATGAGTCGATTGGCTCTTTGGAGCCTTTTGCGCTGAGGAGGTCTACATTAGATTGTAACGCAGGAGCGGACCTTGAGTAGTTGTGTGAACCTGCTACTCTCATCGAAAGATGCCTCCTATCCCTTACCATTTGGTAGGGGATTTTTTCTTTATTCTTGACGGTTTAACCCTTTTCAACTGGGCTTAAACGTAGTATAATAGATTCACTAAACTAAATTGATAGAAAATTCCGAAAGAGGTTTTACTATGGGATACACAGTTGCTGTTGTCGGTGCTACAGGTGCCGTTGGTGCTCAAATGATCAAAATGTTGGAAGAATCAACACTTCCAATCGATAACATTCGCTACCTTGCGTCTGCACGTTCTGCAGGGAAAGTTTTGCAATTTAAAGGTCAAGATGTGACCATCGAGGAAACGACTGAAGACGCATTTGAAGGTGTAGATATTGCACTTTTCTCAGCTGGTGGATCTACCTCTGCTAAATATGCACCATACGCTGTTAAAGCTGGTGCAGTAGTCGTTGATAATACATCTTACTTCCGTCAAAACCCAGATGTACCATTGGTTGTACCTGAGGTCAATGCACATGCGCTTGATGCTCACAACGGTATTATCGCTTGCCCTAACTGTTCAACGATTCAAATGATGGTTGCCCTTGAGCCAGTGCGTCAAAAATGGGGCTTGGACCGTATCATCGTGTCAACTTATCAAGCTGTTTCAGGTGCTGGTATGGGAGCTATTCTTGAAACACAACGTGAGTTGAAAGAAGTTTTGAATGACGGCGTTAACCCACGTGATGTTAAAGCTGAAATCTTGCCATGTGGTGGTGATAAGAAACACTACCCAATCGCCTTCAACGCCTTGGCTCAAATCGACGTCTTCACTGAAAACGACTATACTTACGAAGAAATGAAGATGACAAACGAAACTAAGAAAATCATGGAAGACGATAGCATTGCTGTATCAGCAACATGTGTGCGAATTCCAGTCTTGTCAGCTCACTCAGAGTCAGTCTACATTGAAACAAAAGAAGTGGCACCAATTGACGAAGTGAAAGCTGCTATTGCAGCATTCCCAGGTGCAGTCCTTGAAGACGACGTTGCTAACCAAGTCTACCCACAAGCCGTTAATGCTGTAGGTTCACGTGATACATTTGTCGGACGTATCCGTAAAGACTTGGATGCTGAAAAAGGGATCCACATGTGGGTTGTTTCAGACAACCTCCTTAAAGGTGCCGCTTGGAACTCAGTCCAAATCGCAGAAACACTCCACGAACGTGGTTTGGTTCGTCCAACTTCAGAATTGAAATTTGAATTGAAATAGGAAGCGAAGCAGAAAGCAGTAACTCGAAGAGTTTGATTTCGTAGTTTCGCCCCCGCACAGTTGATTAGGAAGTACGAATGTTGTAGACATAAGTAGTTCCAATCAACCACTGCGTTATGATTCAGGAATCAGTAAGGAATTAGTGTTGTATTTAAATACTAAAATTAATCTGAATCCTATAAAGCAGAGAGATTTCTCTCTGTTTTTTTGTTTATTGGTCATCAAATTGAAACAATCAGTCCTCATGTTTTCAGAAAATTGTCAACTTATCTGTCTGTCTGGTCAAAATTATGGTAAAATGGAAAGGATTAGAAAACGGTTGAAGGAGAATATTATGTCAATTGATCAATTAAGAGATGTCAAACTGATCACAGCCCTTATTACACCTTTCCACGAAGATGGCTCAATCAATTATGATGCCCTTCCAGAATTGATTGAGCATCTTTTGGCTCACCATACAGAAGCTCTTCTTTTGGCGGGAACAACGGCTGAAAGTCCAACACTTACTCACGATGAGGAGTTGGAACTCTTTGCAGCTGTTCAGAAAATTGTTAATGGACGTGTGCCATTGATTGCTGGTGTCGGTACCAACGATACACGCGACTCTATCGAGTTTGCTAAAGAAGTTGCCAAATTTGGTGGTTTTGCAGCTGGTCTTGCTATCGTGCCTTACTACAACAAGCCATCACAAGAAGGTATGTACCAACACTTCAAAGCCATTGCGGATGCTTCTGATTTGCCAATTATCATCTATAATATCCCTGGTCGTGTGGTTGTTGAAATGGCTCCTGATACCATGCTTCGTTTGGCTGAACATCCAAATATCATTGGTGTTAAAGAATGTACCAGTCTTGCCAACATGGCCTACCTTATCGAACATAAACCTGAAGATTTCTTGATTTATACCGGTGAAGATGGAGATGCCTTCCACGCAATGAACCTTGGAGCTAATGGTGTTATCTCAGTAGCCTCTCATACAAATGGTGATGAGATGCATGCCATGCTTGAAGCTATTGAAAATAGTGACCTCAAAACAGCAGCAGCTATCCAACGTAAATTCATTCCTAAAGTTAACGCTCTCTTCTCAGTACCAAGTCCTGCCCCTGTCAAGGCTGTTCTAAACCATCTTGGTTTCGAAGTTGGACCACTTCGTTTGCCATTAGTTGCATGTACTTCAGAAGAGGCTAAACGTATCATCAAGGTTGTCCTTGAAGAAGATGTTGAAGCAACACGTGAGACAGTTACAGGTGTCGTTCGTCCAGATTATTAAGAAAATGAAGTTGAGTATAATGCTCAGCTTTTTTAGTGCAATAGTGTAATTGTCACTAAATCAGCAAATATAGGCTCTAAAAGCAGTTTTCCATCATGAAAATCTGCTTTTTTTGATATAATTGTAGTTAGTGTGTTTAAATAGAAAGGAAGTTTTATGAATCAACTTGAACAAAAACTTGAGCAGGACTTTGGTATTGTTTTTAACCAAAAGGATCTCTTAGAAACTGCATTTACACATACCTCATATGCCAATGAGCACCGCCTCCTAAACATTTCACATAATGAACGTTTGGAATTTTTAGGAGACGCGGCTCTGCAACTAGTCATTTCTGTTTATCTTTACAAACGCTACCCTAACAAGCCAGAGGGGGAAATGTCTAAGATGCGTAGTACTATCGTTCGTGAAGAGAGTTTGGCAGGCTTTACAAAGGCTTGCGGTTTCGAGCAGTATATTCGTCTTGGTAAAGGGGAAGAAAAATCTGGTGGCCGTGAGCGTGCCACTATTCTTGGTGACCTCTGGGAGGCCTTCCTCGGTGCCCTTTATCTGGATCAAGGGTTGCCTGCTGTTGAGAAATTCTTGAATCAGGTCATGATTCCTCAGGTTGAACAGGGGAACTTTGACCGTGTAACAGACTATAAGACAGCCTTGCAAGAGCGTCTTCAGGTCAATGGTACGGTTGATATTACTTATACCGTTATTGATGAGTCTGGACCAGCTCATGCCAAAGAATTTACTATGCAGGTAGCTGTTGATGGTAAGGAGCTCAGCACAGGTCTTGGAAAATCTAAGAAATTAGCTGAACAGGCAGCAGCCAAGGCTGCCCTTGAACAACTAGGAAATTAAGCATGTATTTGAAATCAATTGAAATGCAGGGCTTTAAATCCTTTGCGGACAAGACGCAAGTCGTCTTTGACAAGGGAGTAACAGCCGTTGTAGGTCCAAATGGATCGGGAAAATCAAATATTACAGAGAGTCTACGCTGGGCACTGGGTGAATCCTCTGCCAAGAGTTTGCGTGGAGGCAAGATGCCTGACGTTATTTTTGCAGGGACAGAGGTTCGTAAGGCTCTCAACTATGCGGAAGTGGCAGTCACTCTTGATAACAGTGATGGCTTTATCGCGGGTGCTGGTGAAACCATTCGTGTGGAGCGTCACATTTATCGAAACGGTGACAACGATTACTTGATTGATGGTCGCAAGGTTCGTCTGCGTGATATTCATGACCTCTTCATGGATACTGGTCTGGGGCGTGATTCTTTTTCCATTATTTCCCAAGGTCGTGTTGAGGCTATTTTTAATGCCAAACCTGAAGAACGCCGTTCTATTTTCGAAGAAGCAGCAGGGGTTCTCAAATATAAGACACGTAAGAAAGAAACGGAGAGCAAGCTTAATCAAACTCAGGATAACCTTGATCGTTTGGAAGATATCATCTACGAGCTGGACGGTCAGGTTAAACCACTTGAAAAGCAAGCTGCGACTGCCAAACGTTATTTAGAATTAGATGAGGAACGTAGACAGACTCAGCTTAATCTTTTGGTCCACGATATTGAAGTTGGTAAGTCTGAGTTGAGCCAGACCCAAGAGGATTTGGCAGAGGTCAAGGAAAAATTAACCAGCTATTATGAGGAACGCCATCGCCTAGAGACTGAGAACCAAGAACTCAAGCAGAAACGTCATCAAATTTCAGAACAAATTTCTTCTGACCAACAAACTTTGGTGGATGTCACACGTCTTATTAGTGACTTTGATCGTCAAATTGATCTTTATACCATGGAGAGTCAGCAGCGTTCAGAGAAAAAAGAGGAAACTGAAGCTCGTCTCGGTGAGTTAGAGAGTTTGAAAGCAGAAGCTCAGGCATCACTCGATAAGGTTAATCAAGGCCAAGTTGAATTGAATGCTGAATTGAATACTATTGCTCAGGAGCTGACTGCCATTCAAAAAGATTTGGAGCAATTTTCTGATGATCCAGATACGCTTATTGAACGTTTACGTGAGGACTATGTTGGTCTGATGCAGGAGGAAGCCAAGGTTTCCAACAGTTTGACTCAGGTCACCCACGACATGGATAGTCAGACTCAAGCATTGGAAGCTCAAGCTGAAGAATATAAACAAGCTCAGGCAGACTTGCTCTCCGCTCAGGAAATAGCTAGCGAAGCCCAAAAAGCTTATCAAGCGGCCCAAGAGAGTCTTCAAAGTCTCCTAGCTAACTACAAAGAAAAGGCTCAGGCTTATCAAACTATTGATAAGGACTATCAAGAGGCTCAAAAGCAGATGTTTGACCTCATGGATCACCTTAAGAGTAAAGATGCCCGTCGTCAAAGTTTAGAGTCTATCCAAAAAAATCATAGTAATTTCTATGCAGGGGTTAAGGCTGTCCTTCAAAATGCCCAATCCATTCAGGGAATTATTGGTGCTGTCAGTGAACACTTGACCTTCGATACGCGCTATCAGACGGCTCTTGAAATCGCTATGGGGGCTAGTGGGCAAAATATTATTGTTGAGGACGAAGCGGCTGCTAAGCGTTCGATTGACTACTTGAAGCGCAATCGTCAGGGTCGTGCGACGTTTTTGCCGTTGACCACAATTAAACCACGTCAACTTAATGGACAATTTGCTCAAAGTCTTGCCAATGCACCAGGTTTTATTGGTATGGCTTCCGATTTGGTTACCTATGAGGATCGCTTATCTAATATTTTCCAAAACCTCTTAGGGGTAACGGCAATCTTTGATACCATTGACAATGCTAATAAGGCTGCTCGAGCTGTTCGTTTCCAGGTACGTATGGTTACTCTTGACGGGTCTGAGATCCGTCCCGGTGGTGCCTTTGCAGGTGGTGCTAATAAGCAAAATAATAGTCTCTTTATCAAGCCTGAACTGGATGCATTGACTGCTGAAATTAACCAGATTAAGGCTCAATTAAGTGATAGTGAAGCCAAAGTTGAAGCCCTCCAAATCAAACGTAAGGCTCTACAGAAAGAGATAGAAGACCTTAAGATAGATGGTGAAAATGCTCGTCTTCAGGAGCAAAAACTAGGCTTAGAACACCAACAAGCCTTGTCAGAGGTGGCGAAAAATCAGGCTCTCGTGGATAGTTTCAAACAGGATTCTCAGGGAACTGATGGGGCAAATCTTCAAGATAAGGCTGAACAACTTAAAGCAGAGTTAGCACAAATTGCATCTAAGCGTGAGGCCATTAACGACCGTATTGAGGCTATTAAGGAAGACAAAGACGCACTTGGCCAACAAAAACAGGTTCTCTTAGACAAGCAATCTGAACTTCATTTGAAGGAACGTGAATTGCAAGCAGAATTGCGTTTTGCTAAGACAGAGAGCAATCGTCTTCAAGCCGACTTGTCTGAGTTAATGAAGGAATCGGATAGTCTTAAAGCGCTCCTTAATAATCAGGTCAATGATGACCAAACTGACCGTCTTCCGCATTTGCAAGCACAGCATAAAGAAGCTGTCCAACGTAAGGACGATTTGGAACAAGCTCTTGTCCGTGCCAAGATTCAGGTGCAAGATTACGAAGGTCAGTTGGAAGACTTGGAGGAGCGTTTGGCTAAAGCTGGCAATCGTAATGAGGATTTGATTCGTCAGCAGACTCGCCTGGAAGAGCGTGAAAGTCAGATTAGTCAATCACTTCGTAAGTTTGCGACTCAATTGGCTGAAGATTACCAGATGACACTTGAAGTCGCCAAAGGTCAGGCTAGTCCTCTTGACAATGTCGAACAAACTCGCCAGAATCTGCAAGGTCTTGAGCGTTCGATTAAAGCTTTGGGTCCGGTCAATGTAGATGCTATTGCCCAATTTGAAGAGGTTAAGCAACGTCTTGATTTCTTGAACGGACAAAAGGATGATTTGCTCGAAGCTAAGAGTCTCCTTCTGAATACCATAAATGACATGGATGATGAAGTGAAATCACGCTTTAAAGCAACTTTTGAGGCTATCCGAGAAAGCTTTAAACAGACCTTTACCCAGATGTTTGGTGGAGGTTCTGCCGACTTGATTTTGACCTCAGACAATCTCCTAGAGGCTGGGGTAGAAATTTCTGTGCAGCCACCAGGTAAGAAAATTCAATCACTTAACCTTATGTCAGGCGGTGAAAAGGCCTTGTCAGCTTTGGCTCTTCTCTTTGCCATCATTCGTGTTAAGACTATACCTTTTGTTATCCTAGACGAAGTAGAAGCGGCTTTGGATGAAGCCAATGTTAAACGCTTCGGGGACTACCTTAATCGTTTTGACAAGTCTAGTCAATTTATTGTGGTTACCCACCGTAAGGGAACCATGTCAGCAGCAGACTCTATTTATGGGGTGACCATGCAGGAATCTGGTGTCTCGAAAATCGTTTCGGTCAAACTGAAAGACCTTGATTTAGACTAAAAATAGATTATATTTTCATGAAAGATAGTTGATAGCTTTATCACTATCTTTTTTCATAGTCTCAAAAAATTGAAATGACTTTCAGAAAAAAATAAGGTTGCCGCGTCTATTTTACTGCTCATCTTTTTCAGTTTGAGACTAGGCTTATTTGATACGGGCATTGACCATTACTTGAATGATTTCTCCAAAAAGAATAGTTTCAAAAATACCTTATTGAATTGACGTAACTGTAGGCACTTGAAAGCACAACTAATTTTTGATAGAATGGTGGTAATTAAATAGAAGTCGTAGAGACTAGTAACCTTATGGAAATTGACAGGGATTGGGGGCCATGGACTGGAAGCCTCCTCAAGGGAAGTTCGGCGAATTCACTCATGAAAACGACTGACGAATCAAGGTCTGGGTAACCAGATAAAAAACGGATGGTACCGCGTGTCAACGCTCCGGGTTGGAGTTTTGGCATGTGGTTTTTTGTTTGCGATTCGAAATTGTTACATCAGAAAGGAATCTCATGGATTTACAAACACAATTGCAAGAGTTGAAAACCTCAACACAGGCTAAATTGGCTGAAATGCGTGGTGAACACTCTAAAGAATTACAAGAATTGCGTGTTGCAGTTTTGGGTAAAAAGGGCTCTTTGACAGATCTTTTGAAGGGGCTTAAAGACCTTCCTAATGAAGAACGCCCTAAAGTTGGTAAAATGGTCAACGAAGTTCGTGACGTTTTGACTGAAGCTTTTGATGAAGCCGCTAAAATTGTTGAAGCCGCTAAAATTCAAGCCCAACTTGACTCTGAAAGTCTTGACGTAACCCTTCCAGGACGCCAAGTTAAACTCGGTAACCGTCATATTCTTAGCCAAACAGCTGAAGAAATCGAAGACATTTTCTTGGGAATGGGCTTCCAAATCGTTGATGGGTTTGAAGTTGAGACTGACTATTATAACTTTGAACGTATGAACTTGCCTAAAGACCACCCAGCCCGTGACATGCAAGATACCTTCTACATTACTGAAGAAATTTTGCTTCGTACTCACACAAGTCCTGTCCAAGCTCGTACACTTGATAAACACGATTTTTCTAAAGGTCCACTTAAGATGATCTCACCAGGACGTGTTTTCCGTCGTGATACAGATGATGCGACTCACAGTCACCAGTTCCACCAAATCGAAGGTTTGGTCGTTGGTAAAAACATTTCAATGGGTGATCTTAAGGGAACGCTTGAAATGATTATCCAAAAAATGTTTGGTGCAGAACGTCAAATCCGTTTGCGTCCTTCTTACTTCCCATTCACTGAGCCTTCAGTTGAAGTTGACGTGTCATGCTTCAAGTGTGGTGGTAAAGGATGTAACGTATGTAAGAAGACAGGTTGGATCGAGATCCTCGGTGCTGGTATGGTTCACCCACAAGTGCTTGAGATGTCAGGCGTTGATTCTGAAGAATACTCAGGTTTCGCCTTCGGTCTTGGTCAAGAACGTATTGCCATGCTTCGTTATGGTATCAACGACATTCGTGGTTTCTACCAAGGAGATGTTCGCTTCTCAGAACAGTTTAAATAAGGTTTAGGAGGTTGTCATGTCAGTCGTTATTCGTAAGGTTCTTCCGGAAGAAGTAGCAGAATTAAAAGTTATCTCCGAAGATACCTTTAGAGAGACTTTTGCTCATGATAATACCGAAGCCCAGTTGCAAGGTTACTTTGACACCGCACTTTCTGAGGAAGTTCTCTTAGATGAAATCACTCATGAAGAATCGCGTTACTTTTTCATTCTCGTTGATGGTGAAAAGGCAGGTTTTCTAAAGACTAATGTAGGTTCTGCTCAAACAGAGCAGCACTTGGATAATGCCTTTCAAATTCAACGTATTTATATCAGTCAGGCCTTCCAAGGCATGGGCTTGGGTAAGCAACTCTTTGAATTTGCCCTACAAGAAGCTCGTGATTTAGGTTGTGATTGGGCCTGGTTGGGTGTTTGGGAAAGGAATTTCAAAGCACAGATATTTTACGACAAATATGGCTTCGAAAAATTCGCAGAACACGATTTTCTAGTTGGTGATGGAAAAGTAGACCGAGACTGGTTGTTTAAATTAAAACTATAAACCGATTATTAAGTTGATTGAGAGGATTTGATAAGACGATTAAACGTGTTAGTTCGTCTTCCTCTTATATCAGATATACATATTCCTAAATTACAGAAAGGATTTGAACCCGCCCTAAGAGTGGTTGAAGTTCTTTTTACATTTATCAGTTAAGCTGATAATTTTACAGAAAGGATTTGAATACGACCTCAAAGTTCGAGATTAGTTGTTTTTAAATCTGAATGTTTTGTTCCTAATCATACAGAAAGGATTTGAACCCACCCTAAGCTCTGGGCAAAAAAGATAAAGTCGCCTAGGTGCTGATGCACCAACGTTGCCTTTCCTATTTTTGCGGAGAGCTATTAACGGGCTTGGTATCATAATTATGCTAGTTAGTTATAAATGGTTAAAAGAGTTGGTTGATGTGGATGTTACCACTGCTGAACTCGCTGAAAAAATGTCGACGACAGGTATTGAAGTGGAAGGTGTTGAGACACCTGCTGAAGGCTTGTCTAAATTGGTTGTTGGTCATGTCTTGACATGTGAAGATGTGCCTGAAACACACTTACACTTGTGTCAAGTAGATACAGGAGATGCTGAAGGTCCACGTCAAATTGTATGTGGTGCTCCAAATGTCACTGCTGGAATCAAGGTAATTGTTGCCATTCCTGGTGCCCGAATTGCAGACAATTACAAAATTAAAAAAGGGAAGATTCGAGGCATGGAATCTCTCGGTATGATCTGTTCTTTGGCAGAACTTGGACTTCCAGATAACATTATTCCTAAAGAATTTGCGGATGGTATCCAAATTTTGCCTGAAGATGCTGTACCTGGAGATAGCATTTTCCCATATCTCGACCTTGATGACGAAATTATCGAATTGTCAATCACACCTAACCGTGCCGATGCTCTTTCTATGCGTGGTGTGGCTCATGAAGTTGCTGCAATCTATGGTAAATCTGTTCATTTCCCAGAAAAAACAGTTACTGAAGACAGCAAACCAGCTTCTGATAAGATTTCAGTAGCTATCGAAAGCGATAAAGTGGCTACTTATGCTAGCCGTGTGGTTGAGAATGTTACTGTTCAACCAAGTCCACAATGGCTGCAAAACCTTCTCATGAATGCTGGTATTCGTCCAATTAACAACGTAGTAGATGTGACAAACTATGTTCTTCTTTACTTTGGACAACCAATGCACGCCTTTGATTTGGACAAATTTGAAGATTCACGAATCGTTGCCCGTGATGCCCGTGAGGGGGAAAAATTGGTGACTCTCGATGGTGAAGAACGTGAATTGACTACTGAAGATATTGTTATTACAGTTGCTGACAAACCAGTTGCCCTAGCAGGTGTTATGGGTGGCGCTTCAACTGAAATTGACAACAATTCTAAAAACGTTGTTCTTGAAGCTGCTATTTTTGATGGCAAATCTGTTCGTAAGACGAGCAGCCGTCTTAACCTTCGTTCAGAATCATCATCACGTTTTGAAAAAGGTATCAATAACGATACTGTCCTTGAAGCGCTTGATTTTGCAGCAGCTATGTTGCAAGAATTGGCAAATGGTACTGTTCTTGCAGGCCGTGTTCAAGCAGGTTCAGTTGATACAGAGCCAGTTCAAGTTTCTACAAGTCTTGACTATGTGAATGTTCGCCTTGGTACAGAATTGACTTTTGCAGATATTGAAGATGTCTTTGCGAAACTTGGTTTTGGATTGACAGGTGATGCCGATAAATTCACAGTATCTGTACCACGTCGTCGTTGGGATATCAGTATCCAAGCAGACTTGGTAGAGGAAATTGCACGTATCTATGGCTATGAAAAATTGCCTACGACACTTCCAGAAGCAGCAGGGACAGCCGGTGAATTGACTGAAACACAAGTACTTCGCCGTAAGGTTCGTACCATTGCTGAAGGTGCTGGATTGACTGAAATCATCTCATATGCTTTGACAACACCTGAAAAAGCTGTTGAATTTGCTGTGACACCAAGTAATTTGACTGAGTTGATGTGGCCAATGACTGTTGATCGCTCAGCCCTCCGTCAGAACATGGTCTCTGGTATGCTTGATACCGTTGCTTACAACGTCAACCGTAAGAATAGTAACGTTGCTATTTACGAAATCGGTAAGGTCTTTGAACAAAAGGGTAATCCAAAAGAGGAATTGCCAAATGAAATCAATACCTTTGCCTTCGCTATTTCTGGTCTTGTAGCTGAAAAAGATTTCCAAACCAAAGCAACACCAGTTGATTTCTTCTATGCAAAAGGTATTGTTGAAGCACTCTTTGATAAACTTGAAGTTTCAGTTGACTATGTAGCGACAAAAGATCTCGCAAGTATGCACCCAGGTCGTACAGCTGCTATTGTACTTGATGGTCAAACTATTGGATTCCTTGGTCAAGTTCACCCACAAACTGCCAAAAACTATGGCATTCCTGAGACTTATGTGGCTGAAATTAACCTTAGTGCTGTAGAAGCTGCCTTGCAACCAGATCAACCATTTGTTGAAATCACAAAATTCCCTGCAGTATCACGTGATATCGCCCTTCTTCTCAAGGCAGAAATCACTCATCAAGAAGTTCTGGATGCTATCTACTTTGCAGGAGTCAAACGCTTGGTTGCCGTTAAACTCTTCGATGTTTACGCAGGTGAAAAACTTGGTGCAGGTATGAAATCAATGGCTTATAGCCTTACCTTCCAAAATCCAAATGACAACCTCACAGACGAAGAAGTTGCCAAATACATGGAAAAAATTACTAAAGCTCTCACTGAAAAAGTTAAAGCAGAAGTACGTTAATAGTTAGAAAATCCATCTGAGAAGATGGATTTTTAAGTTATTAGACGATATTACATAGAGGAGATAATTTGTTTTTAGAGTTCTTTAACGGGGTGTGGGGACATTACACTTTTGAATCTGATAAAGTCAATGTACTTATTGATGGCTTACCCAGTTTTGCCTATCCCTTGGGGCAATTAACATTTTTAGTGTTAGTATATAGGTTACTCGTTCATCAGAATGTTAAGAAGTTTTTAATCATGTCACCTCAAGATATCTGGGCTTGGCATAAAGAAAGGTTTTGTCAAAGTAAATTATCTTTCATTGTCATCCCAATAGTTTATCTGTTTATTTTCGGAATGACCTATGTTTTGGTTGAGGATGTTTTAGCTACCGTTACTATTTACAAGGATTATGGAGGACCTATAGCTAAAACCATTGATGGCAAAGTTGAACAAATAGATATTAGTCATGTTGGGTCTAAAACGAGTAGTGCTAGGATTAATGCTCACTTTGAAAGTTCTGACGGGCAGACTTATGACATTCACCTGATAAACGGCGATAAAAGAATTGCTAATCATATTCGACATAATCAGTCAATGTCCTATCCCTCAACTCTATCCTTTGATAGACATGGCAAACCACTTTACATTGCTAAATTCTGGGAATAAGCAGTCCGAATAGCTCTTTCAGTGACTTGCACTTGACAAATATGTAAATTCTTTGCATAATAAAAGAAAAAACTTGAAAAGAGGGTAGCCATGCAAATTATTAAACGTAATGGTCAAGTTGCTGAATTTGATCCTGATAAAATCTACCAAGCCATCTTAAAAGCAGCCCAGACTGTGTATGTTATTGATGATGCTTGGCGTCAAAACCTTGCTCAAGTCACTAAAAAAGTAGTACTTGATCTACAAGATGCTCAAGTGGAACGACCAACCATTAACATGATTCAATCATTGGTTGAAAATCGTCTCATGGAAGCTGGTTTTATCAATATTGCCGAGCATTATATTTCATACCGTTTGCAACGAGATTTGGAGCGTAACGGTTATGGTGACAAAGTAATCGTACACCTACGCTTTGAACAGACTAAATAATAAAAAGCCATTGCTTTGATGGCTTTTTTGTGTGTCTGAGTTTTTAGTCTGTCATTTTCAAAAGTTTTAAAAAAGTCTTCAGTTCTTTTCCATGTACTATTTGCATATAAGTCTCAGAAGTCGGTCTTATAAAGGATGTTTCTAAAAAGCGAATTTGTTTCTGAGCTTTGAAATTATCTAATAAGACCCCTTTTGGAAGCTTCCAGGTAATGTGTCTAGGAGAAATCTGATAGGGAATGGAAACCTTAGCTTTCTCGATAGTTTTCTGACTTTTAACCATGTTTTGTTGAAAAAGGTCTTTAAGTTTTTTAATATTTTTTTTGAACATACCATTATCGAGATAAATTGAAAGTGCTTTTTGCATGATGAGGTTGGTATCATAGTCAATAAGTCCTTTGTGAGCCAAAAAGGTAGCTCTGAGATTTGGTGGTAAGACAACACTCCCCAAACGTAATCCAGGGAAAAGTGCCATGGAAAAGGATTTGATATAAATGGTCTGATTTTGGGTATCGTAGTAGTGAATTGGTAGATTTTTACTATCGCTAAAGTCCCCCATATAGTCATCCTCGACGATATAAACATTATACTGACTGGCTAGTTGAGCCAGTTTTTCTTTTTCACTAGCAGTGTAGCTCAATCCAAGGGGATTAGAGTAACGACTAATGGTATAGAAAAACTTAAACTGACCAGACTTAAAGTACTCTTCCAAGCGGTCAAAATCTAAACCATCAAAACCACGGTTAATCGTCGCGTAAGATAGATTTTGACGATTGACTAGTTGGTTCATACGGTGGTAGGTAGGTTGTTCCAAAAGAATTTTGTGAGCACCATTACCGAAATCCATCTGTGATAGGATATAGAGGGCCTGTTGGCTTCCTGAAGTAATGACAATTTGATTTGAATTGACATAAATGTCGTCAGATGCAAGGCGATTTTTTAATGCTTCAACCAGTTCTTTTAGTCCAGCTTGCTCATGATAATAGTTGAAGAGGTAGTGTTGGTGGCCTGCTAAACTTTCATCTAAGCAAAGACGAAAATCCTCGTAGGCTAATTGATTATAGTCATTAAGGTTGAGTAGAACCTTATCGTTGGATTTAGAGACGCCCTCGAGAACATAATAGCCACTTTGGGGGACGGCATAAATATAGTTTTGATACTTGAGTTCCAAGAGTGCTCTTTGAGCAGTATCTTTACTGCAACCATGAGTTTGGCTAAGCTGACGAATAGATGGTAATTTACTTCCTTTCTCCAAATTACCGTTTTGGATATCTTTGGTGATAGTCTCAACTATTTCTTGATAAATGCTCATAACTGCCCCCTTACAGATTTTTTCTTATTCTACCCTATTTGTTCTCTGAGAGCAAGATGTCTGGAGACATTTGACAAGATTATTAGATTTTGACATAATAAAAAGGTTATTAGGAAATACTAAATTCCTATTTTAAACAAGTTTAAGGAGATTGTAAGAATGACATTTAAGAAAGTCTTAGGACTTATCGCTCTTGCCTGCTTAACCATTATTGGTTTGTCAGCCTGTACGCCGGATAAAGAGACTACTTGGACATACGATAAAAACAAAATGCAATTTGTGGGACAAGATGCTAGCGTACAAGTTCTTTCTGCAACTAAAATCGAATCACCAGAAGGTCAGAAAGCTGTACGTATTCACTATAAACTTAGCAACTCAAGTAAAGAAACCATGAATGCCTACACTCTTTTGATGAAGGTGGTTCTCGATGTTAAACAGGAGAAGGAAGAATTGAAGGTTGCGACAATGGTCTTCTCTAAAGATGATGACAGAGACAAGATTGCTAATAAAACCAAGATTGCTCCTAAGGAAGTTAAAGAAATCGTTGTTGACTATGCCGTTGTAGATTTTGATCATGAACTTAGCATTGATTTTTCTGATTACGGTACTAAGGCTAACGCGACTGCCAAGCTTTCACTACAAAATCTTGAAAAGGCACCTGTCAAATACTTTGAAAAAAAAGCTCAATAAGTCTTATCACCACATGAATGTGTGGTGTTTTTTTATTGTCTTAAATCTGTACCCAGACAGTAGTAAAAATACTATCTTGTTTAATCGTCAGAATTTTCATAAACTTATACTATATTTATTGACTAAGGAGTTTTAGGTATGTCAGCAAAACGTTTAACCATTTCTGCATTTTTCATGGCACTTGTCATTATTTTGAGCTCGAGTTTCTTATCTATTCCAGTGCCAGGAGGTCATTTCTATTTTAACGGGATTATTATTTTCCTAGTTGGTTTAATTTTTCCACCTACAGAAGCAGTTATTATTGCCGGAGTAGGTTCCTTTATTGGAGATTTTCTTTTCTACCCCCTTCCTATGTGGGTAACCCTAGTAACACACAGCCTTCAAGTTCTTGCTATTGCACTCATTGTTGGCGGACGCTTAGGAAAATTGAGTAAGTCTAGGGCAGCTTTAGGTCTCTTGATTGGGGCTATTATTGACTTAGTCGGATATGGCTTAGGAAGAGCCTTTATCTATGGAACGCCTGCCTATGCTATTATGAAGATTCCTTTTGACATTGTAGCTGCTATTCTTGGTTTAGGAGTGGCCTACTACATTTATTTCCACACAGGTTTTGTTAAACAGTTTAAAAAGACCTGGGAAGGAAAATAGATGACCAAAGTAATTGTTGCCAATGACCTGGTTGGTCTGGGTAAGGTTGCTTTAACTAGTAGCCTCCCTATCATGTCAGCTTGTCAAACTGAAGTTCTTCCTCTACCAACAGTCCTTTTATCTTCGCATACAGGGGAGTTTGAAAATATCTATGTACGGGATCTTACAGATGACCTAAAAGGGTTTTGTAAGCAGTGGGAGCACTTGGAATTTAAAGTAGATGGCCTTGTGAGTGGTTATTTTAAGTCAGAAGAAGCACTAAAGCGTGTAGGTCAATTGGCTCGCGATAAACAGATAGCTCTATTTGTTGACCCTATTATGGGTGACAATGGTTGTCTCTATCAAGGTTTTGATAGAAACTATGTAGAAGCTATGAAGGCTTTCTGTCAACAGGCAGATGTCATCATTCCCAATCTGACAGAAGCTGCTTTGTTGACGGATACTCCATATCTTGAAGCAGGTTCCTATGATAAAGTCACTGTTGAGAAGCTTCTGAGAGATTTAATCAAGATTGGCCCTCGAAAAGTTATTTTGACAGGTATCTCATTTGAGACAGATAAAATTGGGTTGGCTTATTTTGATAAAGAGACCAATCGAACGATTTATCGCATGCAAAAACGTTATCGCTATCATTTTTATGGAAGTGGCGATTTACTAACGGCAATCATATCAGCAGGTTACTTTTATGATCTTGATTTACTAAAGGTTTGTGATTTAGCCTTGGATGTCATGGATAGGGTTCTTTCGTCAACACTGTCCGATAGCCGTCCTTTAAAATATGGTCTTTGCTATGAGCCCCATATCGGTTATTTATTCAGTGGTTTTAACGCCCTATTGGAGGAGAAAAATGAAAAATGATAAAACTCGTGAATTAGTTGAATTGAGTTTGTACGCAGCTTTAATTATTGTGAGTGTACAGTTTATTCGTATTCCTTTTGGACCTCAATTTGTCCATCTGGGAAATGCCTTGGTTGTCATTGCTGTCTTAATTTTTGGTGCTAGAAAAGGTGCGCTAGTCGCAACAGTAGGGTTAGGGTTATTTGATATTTTCAATGGTTATGCTGCTGAGGTTTGGATTACTATTTTAGAATCTTTAATTGTTTGTTATGTTCTCTATCTTGTTTTTGAAAAGCTTCTAAAATCAAATGACAAAATGACTAACATCATAATCATTGGAGTCATAGCGGCAGTGACCAAAATTATTTTAAATTTTGTTAAGTATACGATTATTAATAGTGTTGTTGCGGCTTTACCACTCAATGCAGCCATGGTATTGGCACTTACTAAAATTGGTGGAACTTTTGGAACATCAGTTGTTACAATCATTGCGGTTCCTCTTTTATATCCTGTCTTCAAACGCATTTTGAAAAAAGACTAAAGATTGAGCAGGCGGGTCCTGCTTTTTCTTTTCGATTTTACATAAGCAAAGGTCCAAATTTATACTAAAAAATGGTAAAATAGTTAAGTTAATGTCAAGAAAGGAAAGGGCTGAAGACTGTTTTAGCCCAGATATGCTATGTCTATTTTAGAAGTCAAAAATCTTAGTCACGGATTTGGTGACCGTGCTATTTTTGAAAATGTCTCATTCCGTTTGCTCAAAGGTGAGCATATCGGTCTTGTCGGTGCTAACGGTGAAGGAAAATCAACCTTTATGTCTATCGTTACTGGAAAATTGCAGCCAGATGAAGGTAAGGTAGAGTGGTCTAAGTACGTGACAGCGGGTTATTTGGATCAGCACGCTGTCCTTGAAAAGGGGATGACCGTACGTGATGTCCTTCGTACAGCTTTCGATGAGCTTTTTAAAACTGAGGAACGTATCAACGAGATTTATATGTCTATGGCAGAAGAAGGTGCCGATGTTGATGCTTTGATGGAAGAAGTAGGTGAGCTTCAGGATCGGTTGGAGACTCGTGATTTCTATACCCTAGATGCCAAGATAGACGAGGTTGCTCGTGCCTTGGGTGTTATGGATTTTGGTATGGATACCGATGTGACGGATCTTTCAGGTGGTCAACGTACCAAAATTCTCTTGGCTAAGTTATTGCTTGAAAAACCAGATATCTTGCTCCTCGATGAGCCAACAAACTATTTGGACGCTGAACACATCGCCTGGCTTAAACGCTATCTCCAAGAGTATGAGAATGCCTTTGTTCTCATTTCGCATGATATTCCATTCTTAAACGATGTGATTAATATTGTCTACCATGTTGAAAATCAAGATTTGGTTCGCTATGCAGGTGATTATGACAATTTCCAATCTGTCTATGCTATGAAAAAAGCACAATTAGAAGCTGCCTATGAACGTCAGCAAAAGGAAATTGCCGACCTTCAAGATTTTGTTAACCGTAATAAAGCACGCGTTGCTACTCGAAATATGGCCATGTCTCGTCAGAAGAAATTGGATAAGATGGAAATTATCGAGTTGCAAGCGGAAAAACCAAAACCTGAATTCCATTTCAAGGAAAGCCGTACGCCAGGACGGTTTATTTTCCAAACCAAAGACCTCGTTATTGGTTACGACAGCCCTTTGACTAAGGCTCCTTTGAATCTTACCTTCGAACGTAATCAAAAGGTAGCTATCGTTGGTGCCAATGGTATTGGTAAGACCACTTTGTTGAAAAGTTTACTTGGGATTATTCAACCTCTTGAAGGAGAAGTTGAAACGGGTGATTTTATTGACCTAGGTTATTTTGAGCAAGAAGCAGAAGGATCACGTCAGACCCCACTTGAAGCGGTTTGGGATGCTTTCCCAGCTTTAAATCAAGCTGAGGTTCGTGCAGCATTAGCCAAATGTGGTTTAACTTCTAAACATATTGAAAGTCAAATTCAGGTCTTGTCAGGAGGAGAGCAGGCTAAAGTTCGTTTCTGTCTTCTTATGAATCGTGAAAATAATGTCCTTGTTCTGGACGAGCCAACCAACCACTTGGATGTTGATGCAAAGGACGAATTGAAGCGTGCCCTTCAGGCATTTAAAGGTAGTGTCCTAATGGTATGTCACGAACCTGAATTTTATGAAGGTTGGACAGACGTTTGGGATTTTAATGAGTTAGTATAATCAAAAAGAGTGTTGATATCTTCTCAATGAGTTGGAGTGTCACTCACTCTTTTTTTGAGTGGTCAAAGAGCCAAGTAGTAGTCATTAGGTTTTGATAATAGCTTAATGATAGAGACTCTAGGGTCAGTTAGTGATAAGAATATTTAACATAGCACACTAGTTAATATGAATTGAGCTAATAAAATGACGATTTTAAATAAAAATGTCTTATTTTGTTCAAAAAGTAACAAAGTTTGAGCATAAAACGTGTAACCGTTTTCTAATTGTGGTAAAATGATATAGTAAACTATTATCAAAAGAAAGTTGGATAAACTTATGTCAAAAATCGTAGTTGTTGGTGCTAACCATGCTGGTACTTTTAGTATTAATACTATTCTTGATAATTACGGAGACCAAAATGAAGTAGTTGTTTTCGATCAAAACTCTAACATTTCATTCTTGGGTTGTGGTATGGCACTTTGGATTGGTAATCAAATCTCAGGTTCTGATGGCCTTTTCTATGCCAACAAAGAAGGCCTCGAAAGCAAGGGTGCAAAAGTTTATATGAACTCACCAGTTGAGTCTATTGACTTTGACGGTAAAACTGTTACAGCTCTTGTTGATGGTAAAGAGCATGTTGAATCATATGACAAATTGATTTTAGCTACTGGTTCACAGCCAATCTTACCTCCAATCGATGGTGCTGAGATTAAAGAAGGGAGTCGTACTTTCGAAGCGACTCTTGAAAACCTTCAATTCGTTAAACTTTTCCAAAACGCTCAAGAAGTTATTGATAAGTTGAACGATAAGTCACAAGACATCAAACGTGTAGCAGTCGTTGGTGCAGGTTACATTGGTGTTGAATTGGCTGAAGCTTTCCAACGTCATGGTAAAGAAGTTATCCTTATTGATGTTGTTGACACATGTTTGGCAGGATACTATGATCGCGATTTTACAGACCGTATGGCTAAAAATATGGAAGACCATGGGATCCAATTGGCCTTTGGCGAAACTGTTAAAGCAGTAGAAGGTGAAACTAAGGTAGAACGCATCGTAACAGATAAAAATGCTTACGATGTAGATATGGTTGTTCTTGCCGTTGGTTTCCGTCCTAATACAGCCCTTGGAGCTGGTAAATTGGAAACATTCCGAAATGGTGCTTACCTTGTTAATAAGAAACAAGAAACATCAGTTAAGGACGTTTACGCTGTTGGTGATTGTGCTACGGTTTATGACAATGCTCTTGACGATGTCAACTACATTGCCTTGGCTTCAAATGCTGTTCGTTCAGGTATTGTAGGTGGACACAATGCCGGTGGTGGTGATGTAGAATCAAACGGTGTTCAAGGATCAAATGGTATCTCTATCTATGGTTTGAACATGGTTTCTACTGGTTTGACTGAAGAGAAAGCAAAACGTTTTGGTTTCAATCCAGCAGTAGTAGAATCAACAGATCTTCAAAAAGCTGCCTTCATGGAAGATGAAAATGACGATGTAACTATCAAGATTGTTTATGATAAAGATACTCGTAAAGTTTTGGGTGCTCAAATGGTTTCACACATGGATATCTCAATGGGAATCCACATGTTCTCATTGGCAATTCAAGAAGGAGTAACAATTGATCGTCTACAATTGCTTGATTTGTTCTTCTTGCCACACTTTAACCAACCACTTAGCTATATTGCTAAAGCAGCTATCTCCGCTAAATAATATTAAACAGCTAATTCATTTGAATTAGCTGTTTTTCTTTTTAAAATACTAAAAAACCTCCAACTGGAGGCTTTTATTTAACTAAAGTAAGATTAGTTTTTTGAAGCTTCTTGGAATTCAGGGTTTTTCCATGCTTCATCAATGATAGCTTGCAATTCATCAGCAGAAGCTTTCATCTTTTGTTGTTCCGCATCGTTCAATGGGATGTTTACTGGACGTACGATACCGTGTGCACCTACGATAGCAGGTTGACCGATAAAGACGTTGCTTACACCATATTGACCTTCTTGGAATACAGACAATGGAAGTACTGCATTTTCATCGTCAAGAATAGCTTTAGTGATACGAGCAAGGGCTACTGCGATACCGTAGTATGTAGCACCTTTTTTGTTGATAATTGTGTAAGCTGCATCACGAACACCTTCGAACAATTCAACCAATTCAGCTTCTTGAACGTTTTCTTTGTCTTTAAGGAACTCTTCAAGGTTGACACCGGCGATGTTAGCGTGTGACCAAACCGCAAACTCTGAGTCACCGTGTTCACCCATGATGTAAGCGTGAACTGAACGAGCATCGACATCAAGTTTTTCAGCAAGTGCTTGACGGAAACGAGCTGAGTCAAGTGAAGTACCTGAACCGATAACGCGTTCTTTAGGGAATCCTGAGAATTTCCATGTTGAGTAAGTCAATACGTCAACTGGGTTAGCTGCCACAAGGAAGATTCCTTTGAAGCCTGATTCAACAACTTGAGTAACGATAGATTTGTTGATAGCAAGGTTTTTACCAACAAGATCAAGACGAGTTTCACCTGGTTTTTGTGGAGCACCAGCAGTGATAACTACAAGGTCAGCATCCGCACAGTCTTCATATTTAGCTGCGTAGATTTTTTTAGGTGAAGTGAAAGCAAGTGCGTGGCTAAGGTCAAGCGCATCACCAACAGCTTTTTCAAACAATTGTGGAATTTCGATGATACCTAGTTCTTGAGCGATACCTTGGTTTACAAGTGCGAAAGCGTAAGATGAACCTACGGCACCGTCACCAACAAGGATGACTTTTTTGTGTTGTTTAGTTGCAGTCATGGTCTAAACATCTCCTTAATTTTTTATTGGGTTACCCCATACACTGCTTATTCTACCATTTTAAGTGATGGATGTCACGAAATATTAAGGAATTATCAAATGAAAGCGTTTTAGGGAACTGAAATATAAAGCGTTTTATGGTATAATATTATAGAAATTTTCCATTCTCTTTTATGAGAATTTAGAATGATTTGAATGAAAGAAAAGAGGCATTTTTAGAGTGCAAGATAATAATTTAATTGACGTTAATTTGACGTCTGAGATGAAAACGAGTTTTATCGATTATGCCATGAGTGTTATCGTATCTCGTGCACTCCCAGATGTTCGTGACGGTTTAAAACCGGTACAACGTCGTATTCTTTATGGAATGAATGAGCTTGGGGTGACACCTGATAAGCCTCATAAAAAATCTGCTCGTATTACCGGGGATGTTATGGGTAAATATCACCCACACGGTGACTCATCTATCTATGAAGCCATGGTTCGTATGGCTCAATGGTGGAGTTATCGTTACATGTTGGTTGACGGCCACGGAAACTTTGGTTCTATGGATGGTGATGGTGCAGCCGCTCAGCGTTACACTGAGGCTCGTATGTCTAAAATCGCCCTGGAGATGCTCCGTGATCTCAATAAGAATACCGTAGATTTTCAAGATAACTACGATGGTTCTGAACGTGAGCCAATTGTTCTTCCATCACGTATTCCAAATCTTCTTGTTAATGGTGCTACAGGGATTGCGGTTGGTATGGCGACCAACATTCCACCACACAATTTGGCTGAAACTATAGATGCCGTTAAACTGATGATGGACAATCCTGAAGTCACAACCCGTGAATTGATGGAAGTTCTTCCTGGTCCAGACTTTCCAACTGGTGGTTTGGTCATGGGGAAATCTGGTATTCACCGTGCTTATGAAACTGGTAAAGGCTCTATTGTTCTTCGTTCGCGTACCGAAATTGAAACAACAAAATCAGGTCGTGAGCGCATTGTAGTCACTGAGTTTCCTTATATGGTCAATAAGACTAAGGTCCATGAACACATCGTTCGTTTGGCCCAGGAAAAACGTATTGAGGGGATTACAGCAGTTCGTGACGAGTCTTCTCGTGAGGGGGTACGTTTTATCATCGAAGTGCGTCGTGATGCATCTGCCAACGTAATCTTGAACAATTTGTTCAAATTAACTCAACTTCAGACAAACTTCAGCTTCAATATGTTGGCCATTGAAAAGGGTGTGCCCAAAATCCTTTCCTTGCGTCAAATTTTGGCTGACTATATTGCTCACCAACAAGAGGTTGTGGTCCGTCGTACACAGTTTGATAAGGATAAGGCTGAAGCACGTGCCCATATTTTAGAAGGCTTGTTAATTGCGCTTGATCATCTGGATGAAGTGATTACGATTATTCGTAACAGTCAAACTGATGCAGAGGCTCAAGCCGAGTTGATGGCTCGCTTTGAACTCACTGAACGTCAAAGTCAAGCCATTCTTGATATGCGTTTGCGTCGTTTGACCGGTTTGGAACGTGATAAGATTCAAAATGAGTACAATGATCTCCTTGCCTTGATTGCTGATTTGGCTGATATTTTGGCAAAACCAGAACGTGTCATTGCTATCATCAAGGAAGAGTTGGATGAAAGTAAGCGTAAATTCGCAGATGTCCGTCGTACAGAACTGATGGTCGGTGAAGTTGTCTCACTTGAAGATGAAGATCTAATCGAAGAAGAAGATGTCGTTATCACTCTTTCTAGCAAGGGATATATCAAACGATTGGCTCAAGACGAATTTCGTTCTCAGAAACGTGGAGGACGTGGAGTTCAAGGAACAGGTGTGAACGATGACGACTTTGTTCGAGATATTGTCTCAACAAGCACTCATGATCACCTTTACTTCATGACTAATAAGGGGCGTGTATACCGTCTCAAGGGGTATGAAATCCCTGAGTATGGTCGTACGGCCAAAGGCTTACCTATTGTCAATCTCTTGAAGTTGGACGAAGGTGAAACAATTCAAACAGTGATTAATGCTAAGAGTGATGAAGCGTCAGATAATAATCACCTTGTCTTTGTAACTCGCCAAGGTTTAGTGAAACGAACTAAGGAAGCGGAATTCAAAAATATCCGTCAAAATGGATTGATTGCCTTGAAACTTAGAGAAGGTGACGAGCTAATCAATGTCTTCTTGACTACTGGTAATGAAGAAATTATTATTGGTACTAAATTTGGTTACAGTGTGCGTTTCAAAGAGGATACTATTCGCAGTATGAGTCGTATGGCCGCTGGTGTTAAAGGGGTAACCCTTCGTGACGGTGACCAAGTTGTTGGTGCAGCAGCTATTACTGAAGACCAAGAAGTATTGATTGTCACCGAAAAAGGTTACGGTAAGCGTACCTCAGCTACTGAATACCCAACTAAGGGTCGTGGTGGTAAAGGTATTAAGACAGCTAATATCACTGATAAAAATGGTAACCTAGCAGGTATTGTAACAGTTTCTGGTGATGAGGATATTATGGTCATAACTGATACGGGTGTCATTATCCGTACTGCAGTTGCTAATATCTCTCAAACTGGTCGTGCAACTCAAGGGGTTAAGGTCATGCGTTTAGATGATACTGCTCGTATTGTCACCTTTGCTTTGGTTGAACCTGAAGAAGTTGATCAAGTTACTGAAGACCAAGAAAGTGGTGATAATTAATGAGAAAAGATAACAAAAATAAGACGCCTAAAAAGCATCGTAAGTGGCTTGAGGTCCTTCGTTGGATCTTGATTGTTGTTCTCTTGGTTGTTGGTTTAGCTTTAATTTTCAATAAATCGATTCGAAACACTGTAATTGCTTGGAATACTAATAAATATCAAGTAAGTAAGGTTTCTAAGAAGACTATTGAGAAAAACAAGGAAGCTAAGACGAGCTTTGACTTTGATACCGTTAAATCAATTAGCACTGAGTCTGTCTTGCAGGCACAAATGAATGCTCAAGAACTTCCAGTAGTTGGTGGTATTGCTATCCCTGAGGTTGGTATTAATCTCCCTATTTTCAAAGGACTTGGTAATACAGAGCTTACCTACGGTGCTGGAACTATGAAGGAAAATCAAGTCATGGGGGGAAAAAACAACTATTCACTAGCTAGTCACCACGTCTTTGGTATCGCTGGGGCTTCTGATATGCTCTTCTCACCATTAGATAGAGCAAAAAATGGCATGAAGATTTATCTTACGGATAAAAATAAGGTCTATACTTATGTTATTAGTGAGGTGAAGGTTGTCCAACCAACTGAAGTAGCAGTAGTTGATGATACACCTGGCAAGTCTGAAATTACCCTTGTAACATGTACGGATGCTGAAGCAACTCAGCGTACAATCGTCAAAGGTGAATTGAAATCACAGGTAGATTTTGACAAGGCAAGTTCAGATATTATTGAAGCCTTCAATAAGTCATACAATCAATTTCAAAGTTAAGAAAAGGCCATAAGGCCTTTTTCTATGGAGGGAAAAAATGTTTTTGAAAACAATACACCATGTCGCTATCATTGTTTCTGATTATGATTCATCTCGAGATTTTTATGTTAATAAACTAGGTTTTGAAATTATACGTGAAAATTATCGTCCGGAACGTCATGATTATAAATTAGATCTACGTTGTGGTGATATAGAACTGGAAATCTTTGGAAATAAGACTAGTGATCTAGCCTATGTGGAGCCACCAAAACGTCTGTCTTATCCTGAAGCATGTGGATTACGTCATTTAGCTTTTAAAGTGGCTAATATTGAAGAGGTTGTCAAGAGTTTAGAAGAAAAGGGTATTTCCTGCCAACCTATTCGTAAGGACACTTTTACCGGTGAAAAGATGACTTTCTTTGCTGATCCGGATGGTCTTCCCTTGGAGTTGCATGAGTAGTTTTTTTTGACCTTAATTTTTTAAGTCATGGTATAATAAATTCACGGTTGGTCTCATACCAGTCGTCTTTCAGGAGATTATGGAATAATATTCTATTTTCGAAAGGAAACACACATGAAATTGAAAAAACTTCTTGTTACTGGGATGGCTTTATTGGCTTCAGTAACAGCCTTCACTTCGGTTGCGCAAGCAGCAACGTCATCGCAAGTCCAAAAGGTTATTGATGAATCTTATGTTCAACCAGACTATGTGATGGGTTACTCATTGTCGGAAGAGCAACGTAATGAAACCTTGAATTTGTTAGGGTATGATAGTAGTAAGGATACCAATGTTAAGACACTTACGACATCTGCTTATGCGAATATCATGAATGTTGCTGACGATTCTAGTCTTCAGCTATATTCTTCAGTAAAGATTGCTAAGCTAGGTGCTAAGGAAACCTTGAGTGTAGAGATTGTGACACCACAAAATATCACAAAAATCACTCCAGATATGTACCGTAATGCTGCCACGACACTTGGTATCGAACATGCTAAGATTACAGTAGCAGCACCTATTCCAGTAACTGGGGAAAGTGCCTTGGCTGGTATTTATTATTCTCTAGAGCAGAATGGAGCTAAAGTCTCAGATGAAAGCAAAGAGCTTGCTCAGGAGGAGCTTAAAACCCTTTCCCAAATCAATGAGGAAAATTCAGGTAAGAGTAACTATGATGCGGATAAGCTTAATGTAGCTATGACTGATATTAAGTCAGCAGTTGCTAATAAGGGGAATAAGTTGACTGAAGACCAAGCTAAAACGATTGTTCAGCAAACGATCAATAATTACAACTTGGATCTTTCTGGTACACAAATTAACCTTCTGGTGAATTTTGCTATGAATTTATCTAAGTCTTCAATCATTGATAGTGCTAACTTTAAGTCAACCTTGAGTTCACTTAAAGATTCTATCGTTTCGAAAGCTGGTAATACCTTCTCTGGAATCAACCTAAATTTTAATGCCAACAAAGCAGTTGAGAATAGCAAAAATATTTTCTCAAAAATCTGGCAAGCTATTGTAGATTTCTTTACTGGTCTTTCTAAATAGTGAAAGAGCTGTCCATTTGGATGGCTTTTCCTATTTTTTAGCTCTTTGTCAATTGTAGTGGGTGACGAAAAGCTAATATCTAGATAGGGGCATAAAAACTCAAAAGCTTGTCTAGAATTTCTTTATTCGTCAAGTGCCTGCGAAAAGTAGGACGATAAAATCGCTTAGCACTGAGTTTACAACTATCTTGTTGAATGAGCTTTCAATAACGTTTGATTGTCTTGTATCCATGAGGTTCTCGCTCAAATTGATTTATGATTTGAACACGCATATGACTCATAGTACGGATAAGATCTAAGGTGTTGGAGTAAAACTGTTCACTGAACTGTTTCAGCCTGAGTTTAGAAATATAATAACGAAGGGTGAAAGTAATCAAGTACAATTTTAGCATGTGGAAAAAGCTGTTTAGCCAAGTCATAGTAAGAGCTAAACATATCCATAGTAATGATTTTCACTCGACATCGGACTACTCTATCATATTTAAGAAAGTGATTTCGGATGATCTCTGGAAGACGAGAAAAATCATACTTAAAACGGAAGTCATTGAGCTTACGAATGACAAATGACAGTTGACGTTGAAATGGGGAGCAGATGTGCAATATCGGTCATAGAAGTCTTTTCAATTAACTTTTGAGCAATATTTTGATTGATGATACGAGGAATTTGGTGATTTTTCTTGACGAAAGATGTCTCAGCGACCACCATTTTCGAACAATAGTAGCACTTAAAACAACGCTTTTTCAGCAGAATTCTGGTAGGCGTACCAGTCATTTCAAGGTAAGGAATCTTAGACGTTTTTTGAAAATCCTATTTCTTCATTTGGCTTTCGCAATCAGGACAAGATGGGGCATTATAGTCCAGTTAAGCGATGATCTTCTTGTATGTATCCTTATTGATGATGTCTAGAATCTGGATATTAGAGTCTTAAATATCGAGTGGCTTTGTGATAAAGTGTAATTCTTTCATATAATTCATTTCTAATGAGTTGTTCTGTTACTTTTCCTTATAGATCTTATGGGACTTTTTCCTACAAGCAAATAGGCTCCATAAGATCTATAGAGTTTTATCCACTACAAAAGTTACAGGAATTGGTTTTTGTTAAGGAAGTATATAAATCAGATAAGAGAAAAAGTCAGCACATCATGCTGACTTTTTTCTAGCTTATAAAGTATTGGATAAATGAATCTCATTTGATAAAGTATTAAGATGATTGACCAAATCCATGATTGACAGATGGTTTTGGCAAATAAACTTCTTGGTGATATCTGGAATATAGAAATTAGACACGATGACATCGTAATCTGTCTGATTTAAAATCTCAGGACTTGTTTCTAATTCATCCCAAATATCGAAGGTGAAGCGGTTATTACAGTAATAGGAGAGCATATCAACAAAAGTAAGGGATATAGCATGGTCAAAGTTACTGATAATCAAAACCCTGATAGGTGGTCGATTTTCTAACAACTGAGTAGAGAGGTGTTCAGCATGGGTTAAGATGGTGTACATCAAGTGTTCCAACTGTTCAGGATGGTCATGCTGTCCAATTGCTTGACGGTATTGAGCCAGTTCTTGACGCGCACTTCCCATAAAGTCTGGGAAGTAAACTTCGAATTTTTGAATCGTCAATGCTTTTTGTTCAAATAAGATTGGGGTAGAAAAGATTTCCTGTCTTTCAAATAAAGCAGTGTTGTGCAAATGCCAAATCAGTTCATCGTGGTTGGTAAAAGTAATCTTATATTGTTTTGATAGGCGTTCTAATATTTGACTAAGTAATTGGTAAGAGTATCTTGCTTCACTGTTCTCTTCTAAAGAGTTGAAGAATTCTTGAGGATCTAAGAAAAGATTGTTTTGAATAAAGGATATAAAAATTTGGGCAATGATATCTGGAGTGATTTCCAGCCCCAATTTCTCAGAGAAATGGACAAGTATCTCCTCAAAGTTTGGAATACTTTCCAAAATAGGATAGTATTCATCATAGAAATGATTTGGTAAGTCGATAAAATGACCATTTTTGATGCGGTAAATACTGATAGCTATCATCAGTTTGTACATTCTATAAATTGAAAATCGCATTGGATAATTCGTAATTTTATAGAAGAAGTCAATAAACTCTGTTAAATCTTCCTCAGGAAGGTCAGGAAAAGGCCAATCAAGGAAATAATAGCGCTCAGAAAAATATTGGGCAAAAAAATAGCGAATATCAATCTCATTCCCACGTATCTCGGATGGAGTAAAAGATAATTCTATTTGAAACTGAGATGATAGAGTTTTTGTAATATTTCGACCTAATCGATAGAGATTAGCATTACTAGAATGAAGATTTTCTATTGTTCGATAAATAGGTAGGCCCTCATTGAAAAATAGATACTCTAGTAATCGAAAAGATTGAGAATGAGCTAGAAAATACTGATAAACATCTTCAAAACTAGTATTAACTTCTAAATCAATCATAATTCCATTAATGGAAGATTGGATATCTATAGTTGGAAAGGCAGTACGCAATTCATTTAAATCACTTTTTAAGATTCGCTCAGTACATCCTAACATGTCGGCAAGTTCATGTAATTTCAACCAATCACGATGTTGGATTAGGGTTTCCATTAAACGTAATTGTCGCTGATCTTTCGTAGATAAAAGGTTACGCATGTAGATAATTTCCTCCTCGGTTGATTATATCACATTCTTGTCTAAAAAGTACAATAAAATTAGAATCAGAAAATTGTCGTTAGTAGTCAGAGAATTTAGAATAATATAAGCGACTCTTAGGTGCAAAAACATAATATATCGATTATTTAGAAAATATTGATTTATATATCAGATGGTTGTAGATTAGAAATTGTAGAATATTATTTAGGAGTTCAAAATGAAACATTCACATAAGAAAGCATTTGACTGGTATAGCATGCATCAACGATATTCTATTCGTAAGTATCACTTTGGTGCGGCTAGTGTCTTGCTCGGGACAGCCTTAGTCTTGGGAGCTGCTGCTAATGCGCAAGCAGTACAAGCGGAGGAACAAAATCCAGAAGTAACTAACATTGTTACTGTTGATAAGGTAGAAGAAGCTACGAAACCAGTAGAAGTCTCTACCCCTAAAAAAGAAACAACCTATGCAGCTCCAACTGTTGCTCATCCAGTAGAAACGACTCCAGCTAAAACTGAAGAAGCTACTAAACTAGCAGAAGTCTCTACACCTAAAAAAGAAACAACTTACGCAGCTCCAACTGTTACTCATCCAGTAGAAACGACTCCGGTTAAAACTGAAGAAGCTACTAAACCAGCAGAAAAAGTTGAAGAAGCAAAAGATAAATCAGCTAATATTGGTCTAGAGCTTCGTTCTAACTCTGACAAAGGAACTGTATCAGAAACGCCTGTAGCGAAGAAAGCTGATACAGTTGAAGCAAAAGAAGAGGCTAAGCCAGCTGCAACAACGTCTGATCGCTCAGCTGTTGATAGTGTTGTTTTGCCAACTAGCACAGCTGCTAAAGTAGAAGCAACTAATGAAATCTTGAAACCAGGATTGAGCCTTTCTGATGCTCGTCAAAATCCAGCAATTCGTAAGGAAGACTTAGATAAGGGACACAGTGGCTTTAGAGCGTCTAGCAATCCAGCAAACCCAATTGTTTCAGGTTCTGGAAATACAGTTGCATTTACAGATATTAGTCAAGGTGGTCGTAGTTATAGTTTCCGTGGCTACGGGAACTCACGTGGTGGTAATTCCATTCATTACGATGTAACAACAGTACGTCAAGGTAATAAATTGAATTTCACAATCGACTATTCTGGTCCAGGTGAATTTGTTAATAATAACTTTATCTTGGATAAAGGGGATGGATTTGGAAATCCTTCAAATGCAACCATCACGACTCCAAGGTTGAGAGAACAAACAAGACCTGTTAGTCAGGGTGGCAACTTCGTATCGCACTCAGGATACAGTATGACTTCTGCTACATCAACGAGTGAAAAACAAACAATCAGATTTAGTTTGCCTATCATTAATCCAAATGGTGACTTGTCTGTTCGTTTGAAACCAGTTACTTTTAACGTGGACCAAGGTGGTGGTAGTGCCGCTACTAGCAATGACCCATACAGCAACTCCAACTATTATTATAGAGCAAACCCACTATACTTGGATGCAAACCCTTATGGTGGTACTAATAACAAGACTGTTTCAGAAGACATTGACTTCTAAACTGTCTATCTTCCAACTAGTAAGTTACTAGAAGGTCAAACTAGATTAGTTCGAGAAGGTGAAAAAGGACAACGTCAAATTACCTATAAAGTACATCGATTTGGTAACGAAACACTTTTAGGATTACCAATTAGTAATTCTGTTACTAAAGAAGCTAAGCCACGTATTATGCAAATTGGTGTGGCTAAAGAGCTGATCGATACAGTAAAACCACGTGTCGATCAAAATAAAGTCGGTGATACAAATAACCTCACTTTCTATCTTGATAACGATGGAAACGGTGTTTATACTGAAGGTGTAGACGAACTTGTTCAAAAAATTGCTATTAAAGATGGAGCTAAAGGTGAAAAAGGAGACCGAGGCGAACGTGGTCTCACTGGAACTAAAGGTGAAAAAGGAGACCAAGGTGAACGCGGTCTGACTGGAGCTAAAGGTGAAAAAGGAGACCAAGGTGAACGCGGTCTCACTGGAGCTAAAGGTGAAAAAGGAGACCAAGGTGAACGCGGTCTCACTGGAGCTA
>ERZ1035027.14-NODE-14-length-140414-cov-14.784609_pt1 | contig 140414 bp, 112 predicted proteins | sample MGYA00520604_ERZ1035027 | MGnify/ENA primary metagenome ERZ1035027 (study PRJEB33766, sample SAMN09781743) | gut metagenome | biome: gut microbiome | host: Homo sapiens | place: Madagascar | study: EMG produced TPA metagenomics assembly of the PRJNA485056 data...
TGGTGAAGTTGGAGTTGCGCGTGAGGTTCTCGTCAATGAAGCGCTCGTAGTGGCCGAGGTCCAGGTCGGACTCGTAGCCGTCCTCGGTCACGAAGACCTCGCCGTGCTGGAACGGGCTCATCGTGCCCGGGTCGACGTTGAGGTAGGGATCGGCCTTCTGCATCATGACCTTGTAGCCACGAGACTTGAGCAGGCGGCCGAGCGAGGCGGCGGTGATGCCCTTGCCAAGGGACGAGACGACGCCACCAGTCACGAAGATGTGCTTTGTCATGCGAGGAAACCTTCCCGTAGAGACCAACGAACACTACTTTCTACGGGTCTTCATCCTAGCACCGCGGCGGGGCCTGGTCACACTCTTCACATCATTTTAACGATGGCAGCCATTGGGGACGGGTTCCTCTGGCAGGCGGCCATTGGGGACGGGTTCCTCTGGCATGCCCGGCCTCACGCGCGGGGTCGTGCCAGGGAAACCCGTCCCCTTTGGCACTACGCCAGCAGGTAGCGCTCGATGGCCTCGGCCACGCCGTCGTGGTCGTTGTCGGAGACCTGGACGTCGGCGGCCTCCACGGCAGCGGGAATCGCGTTGCCCATGGCCACGCCCAGGCCGGCCGAGCGCAGCATCGCCAGGTCGTTCTCGGCGTCTCCCACGGCAATGGCCGCGGAATCGTTCACGCCGAGCAGCTCGGCAAGCCTCGCCAGACCCGTTCCCTTGTCGACGCCTGGAGCCAAGAACTCCATGCTCGACGCCTCGGCGTTCGTGATCACGGCGTCCTTTCCCTCGAGCCGCTCGCGGCAGCGGTCGCGCGCGGAGACGTCCTCGAAGTGGACGTTGAGCTTGGACTGGGGAACGTCGGTCCTACGGGCGAAGGCGTGGGCGTCCTCCACAATCGTGGCCGTCTCGTGGTAGAGCGACGCGTAGGCGCCCACGCCGCAGAGCGCGGCCCGGGCCATCTCGTCCGCCTGCATGAAGATGCCCGTGCCACTCGTGACCTCGAGCAGGAAGGGTCCCTCCTGCTCGGCCACGTCCAGGGCGTGCGCGATGAACGCCGAGTCGAGGTCCGTCTCGGCAACGACGCGCTCGTGCTCCATGTCATAGATGACGGAGCCGGCGCAGCAGATGGCATAGCGCACGCCGGGCAGCTCGTCTCGGTACTTCGTGACCATGGCCGGGCAGCGCCCCGAGCAGATCGCGACGGTCTTGCCCGCCGCGGCGGCGCGCTCGATGGCGGCCACGGAGCTCGGGAGCACGCGCTTCTCGGAATCGAGCAGCGTGCCGTCCATGTCAAGCGCGATGATCTCGTACGCCATGCGAGTCCCCCTCAGTCTCGATGGTGAAGCGAACGGGGCAAGGGAGCTGTCCCTTGCCCCCTATTCCTTTGCAATTGCCTACCTGTGGTAGATGCCCGTGCGCTCGTACTTGGGCTCGCAGCACACGTTGATGCCCAGGCGGCGCAGCACCTGCTCGTCGGTCGCGGAGATGATGACCGAGAAGAACGCGTCGAGGCCGCGAAGCTGGCCCAGGCCGTCGAGCACGCGCGCGGCCACCTCGTCGGTGGCCGAGGTGATGGAGAGCGCCATGAGCGTCTCGTCCGTGTGCAGGCGCGGGTTGGTCGAGCCCATGAAGTGCGTCTTGAGGTAGCTGATAGGCTCGATGGCGTCGTTGGAGATGACCTCGAGCTCGATGTCGACGCCCGAGACCACCTTGAGCGCGTTCATGAGCAGCGAGCTGGCGGCGCCCAGGCGCGTCGAGGTCTTGCCCGTGACGACCGAGCCGTCCGGCATGACCATGGCACCCACGGGCGAGCCCGTGACCTGCTCCTTCGTGAGGGCGGCCGAGCGCGCCGGCGAGTAGTTCTTGTCGATGCCCGCCTTCTTCATGATGAGCTCGAGGCGGTCGACCTGCTCGCTCCCCATGCCCGTGCGCTTCACGGCCACGGCGGCCTGGAAGTAACGGCGCACGATCTCCATGCGGCTCGCATCGCGGCACGCCTCGTCGTCGGTGATGGCAAAGCCCACCATGTTGACGCCCATGTCCGTGGGGCTCTGGTAGGGGCTCTCGCCCAAGATCTTCTCCATGAGGGCGCGGACCACGGGGAACGCCTCGACGTCGCGGTTGTAGTTCACCGTGGTCTTGCCGTAGGCGTCGAGGTGGAACGGGTCGATGATGTTGGCGTCGTCCAGGTCTGCCGTGGCCGCCTCGTAGGCGATGTTCACGGGGTGCGTGAGCGGCAGGTTCCACACGGGGAACGTCTCGAACTTGGCGTACCCCGCCTCGACGCCGCGCGTGTGCTCGTGGTAGATCTGCGACAGGCACGTGGCGAGCTTGCCCGAGCCCGGGCCGGGGGCGGTCACGACGACGAGCGGGCGCGTCGTCTCCACGAACTCGTTTCTGCCGTAGCCGTTCTCGGAGACGATGAGGTCGACGTCGTGCGGGTAGCCCTCGATAGGATAGTGCAGCTTGCAGGGGATGCCGAGCGACTCGAGGCGGCTGCGGAACACGTTGGCGGCGGGCTGGTTGGCGTACTGCGTAAGCACGACGGCCGCCACGGCGAATCCCTGGCCGCGGAACAGGTCGACGAGGCGAAGGACGTCCTCGTCGTAGGTGATGCCGAGGTCGCCGCGGGCCTTGTTCTTCTCGATGTGGTTGGCGTTGATGGCAATGATGACCTCGACGTCGTCGGCGAGGCTCTTGAGCATGCGGAACTTGGAGTCGGGCTCGAAGCCGGGGAGGACGCGGCTCGCGTGGTAGTCGTCGAACAGCTTGCCGCCGAACTCGAGGTAGAGCTTGCCGCCGAACTGCGCGATGCGCTCGCGAATGTGCTCGGCCTGCAGCTCGATGTACTTGTCGTTGTCAAATCCCTGGCGCATGCGCCCTCCCTCGCTTGCCCGTGCACCCGGGCGCGCCCCCGCGACCCAGACCGCACGCACGGCTATCATGTTTGCAACACATTGACTTTACCTGACTGGAGGCCCCACGTGAGCGAGACGACCACTGACAATCCCACGACAGCGGCGCTCGGCGAGCCAACCCAGGCGAGCGGCTCGGGCGACAACATCACGACGCGTCTGCGCCCCATCTTCACCGACGAGGGCCTTGCGCGCATCCAGGGCTCGCGCGTGCTCGTGATAGGCCTGGGCGGCGTGGGCTCGAGCTGCGTGGAGGCGCTCGCGCGCGCCTGCGTGGGCGAGCTGTTCCTCGTTGATCGCGACACGGTGGACCCAAGCAACCTCAACCGCCAGGCGCTCGCGTTCGAGAGCACGGTGGGTCGCGTGAAGGCAGACGTCATGCGCGAGATGATCCACGACATCAACCCGAGCTGCCGCGTGGAGTGCCGCCAACACTACGTGACCAAGGAGAACCTCCCCGAGGTCCTCGCCTGGGCGGGCGCCGAGGTGGACGAGGAGGGCCGCGTCGTGGGCCGCGGCGAGCTCGACTACGTGGTGGACGCCATCGACACGATCACGCAGAAGCTCGAGCTCGCGCGTCTCACGTGGAGGGCCAACATCCCCGAGGTGAGCAGCATGGGGGCCGCCAACAAGCTCAACCCCGAGAAGTTCGCGCTCGCCGACATCTCCAAGACGCACGGCTGCCGCATGGCGCGAACCATCCGCAAGGAGTGCGCGCGTCGTGGCGTGCGCCACCTCGAGGTGCTCTACTCGCCCGAGGAGCCCGTGCGCCCGAGCGCGGTGGCCGGCAGCTCCCACGGCGGCCTGTCCAACCTGGGCACGGCAAGCTATATGCCGCCCATCATGGGCCAGATGGTGGCCGGCCGCGTCATCCGCGCGCTCATCGGCTACGAGCCGTGGCGCTGGGACCGGAGCGAGGCGTGACAGAGGTGCCGGGGCCATCTGTCACCGCTGACGTCTACGACATGCATGCGCACCTCGGCTTTTATGAGGATGTGACGCACGGCGCGCGCGAGCTTGCGGGCTTGGGCGTGCATGCGCTGTGCGCCACGGTGACGCCTGCCGAGTACGAGCGGGTGGCGGCGGAGCTCGCGGGCGCCCGCAACGTTCGCGTGGGCGTGGGGCTTCACCCCTGGTGGCTCGCCGACGGCCGCTGCAACGAGGCAGACGCGAGGAGGGCCGCCGAGCTCGCGGCTACAAGCCGATACGTGGCCGAGGTGGGGCTGGACTTTGGCCACGGGCGCGAGGCGTGCGCGCGCGAGCAGGTCGCCGCACTCGATGCGATCCTTCGCAGCTGCGAGAGCGGCGGACACGTGCTGTCGCTTCACGCCGTAGCCTCGGCGAACGCGGTGCTCGACCTTCTCGAGCACCATGGGACGTGCGAGAACAACGACGTCATCATTCATTGGTTCTCGGGATCGGGAGACGAGCTCACGCGCGCGCGACGCATGGGCTGCCTGTTCTCGGTAAACGCGTTTGGCCTGGAGACGAGGCGTGGCAGGTCCTACGCCACGCAGATCCCGGCCGAGCAGCTGCTACTCGAGACCGACCTGCCCGGTGAGGGGGCACACGCGCTCGAGTGGCCGCCCGAGCGCCTCGCCGCGCGGCTGCGCAAGACGCTCGAGACGATCTGCGAGCTGCGCGACGAGGACGTGGCGCCCACGATCGCCGCCACGAGCCGCCGGCTGCTCGAGCCCTAGCGCCCGTTGATGATACGAAATAACCCTAAGCGACTTTCTCGTAAGGGAATGAAATCGCATACATACGCTCGGGGGCGATATCGATCTCCCCAGCCTCCCAAGAAACGACTCCGCGCTCGATAGAAAAGCTCTCAAACGTCCCCTGGTCCGCAAGCGGCTCAAACGCGGGGTACGCAAGGAGCTGACTCGCGTCAAAGAGCCTTGTCTCCCCCGTCGAGAACGTAACAAGCATAGACAGCCTGTTCACGACAACAGCCGAGGCCACTTTGATTCCCTTAACGAGCTCGCCCGCATGGGCAACGCCATTTTCGATATACATGGGACGCTCCTAAGAGAGAGGCTCGATCTTGCTGAAAGGCCTACCTGATACCACACTGTTCCAAGCGGCATAGGCCTCGTCTTCGTGAAGAACAAGCCAACCCCGCGCTCGCATTCGTCAGTGCGCCTCGGCAAGGAGCTCGCGGGCGTGGGCGAGCGAGATGTCGGATGCGTCTCCGGAGAGCATGCGGGCAATCTCGGCCACGCGCTCGTCGCCGGAGATCTCGCGAAGCGAGGTCTCGGGGCGGCTGTCCTCGCCGGTTGCCTTGGACACGAGGTAGTGGCACTCACCCATCACGGCGACCTGCGCGAGGTGCGTCACGACGATGACCTGGTGCGTCTTGGCGAGGTCTGCGAGCACGGCGGCAAGCGAGCGAGCCGTTGAGCCACCCACGCCCGCGTCCACCTCGTCGAACACGAGCGTGTCCACGCCGTCGGCCTGGCCGAGAACCACCTTGCAGGCGAGCATGACGCGGCTCACCTCGCCGCCCGACGCGATACGGCGAAGCGGTCGCGCCGTGAGGCCCGCGCCGGGACGATACATGAGCTCGACGCGGCTCGGGCCCTGCGGCCCCCACTGCTCGCGGGGGCTGCGCTCGATCGCCACCGTGAGCTCGGCGCCCGCCATCTCGAGACGGGCCATCTGCCCCGTGACGGCGGCCGAGAATCGCGGCACCGCCTCGGAGCGCACGGCGTCGAGCGCGTCTGCCGCCTTGGCGAGGCTCGCCTCGGCCTCTCGGACCGCACGCTCGGCCGCGTGCTCGCGCTCGCCGGAGTCACCGGCGGCCTCCACGACCTCGCGGGCACGGTCACGACGCGCGAGCACGTCTGCCATGCTGGGGCCAAACGTGCGCATGAGGCCCTGCAAAGACGCCATGCGCTGCTGCATGCGCGCGAGCTCCTCGGGGTCGAGCTCCACGGAGTCGCGGTACTCGCGCAGCTGCGAGGCGCAGTCCTCCACGTCGATGAGTGCGCTCTCGAGAGAATCGGCGAGGTTGGCGAGGGCATCGTCATAGCGCGAGGCATCACGCAGCTCGCTCACGGCAGACGAGAGCAAATCCGTGGCGCCACCGTCTCCCGACACCGCCTCGCGAGCGGACTCGCTCGCACGCAGCAGTGCCTCGGCGTGCTCGGCGCGCGGAAGCGTCTCCTCGAGCTCATCGAGCTCGCCGGCCTGCGGGTTCACCTCGTCGATGCGCCTGAGCTCGAACTGGGCCTGCTCCAGGCGCTCGTCGCTCGAACGCGCGAGCTCACGCACGCGGTCGAGCTCGGCGGCGGCCGCATCGGCGGCGCGAAGCGCGTCCTGGTAGCGCGAAAGCGCCCGCGCGGCATCCTCGCCCGTCCAGGCATCGAGCATCTGGGCGTGCACGGCCGGGCTCATGAGGCGCTGGTGCTCGTGCTGGCCGCACAGATCCACCGTGGAGCCCACCTGCTGTGCGAGCTCGGCCACGCTCGCCATGTGCCCGTCAAAGCTCACCCGTCCACGGCCCGCGGCCTCGACGCGGCGCCGCACCACGTGGCCGTCCGCGTCGTCTGGCCCCAGGTAGACGTGGCCCTCCACGAGCAGGTGGTCGTCCCCCTCGCGGACGGCGCCGGCGTCGGCGCGCTCGCCCACGAGCAGCTTGAGGGCGCTGAGCAGCGCCGTCTTGCCCGCGCCCGTCTCGCCCGTGAGCACGGTGAGACCGGCGGCGGGACGAATCGTCGCGTCGCGGATGAGGGCCACGCTCTGGACGTGGAGCTCGTCGATCATGGCTGTGTTGCCTCCCTGGCACATGGCAACGGCCGCACGTGGCGGCCGCCTCAAGAACTACTGCTTCTTTCGCATCTGGCCGTAGAAGACGCGCGAGACCGAGTCATAGAACCCGCCGGCGTCCGAGTCGAGCAGGATGACGTCTCCGGGGCCGCGGCGCACGGAGCACGCGACCACCTGGCCGCCCTCGGGGCACGTCACGAGCTGGCCGTCCACGAACACGCTGCTCTCGGCCGGGCGCTCGTCGGACAGCTCGAGCTCCACGATGTCGGAAGACGACGTGAGAAACGCACGTGCCAGGATGGTGTGGGGCGCGATGGGCACGCACACCATGCCGTTGAACTCGGGCGTCACGATGGGGCCACCCGAGGACAGCGCGTAGCCCGTGGAGCCCGTTGCCGTTGCCACCACGAATCCGTCCCCGCGAAGACGGTCAATACGGTTGCCCGAGACGGCGACGTCGAACTCGATCATGTCGCCGAGCGCACCGCGCGTGAGCGCGAGCTCGTTGAGCGCGAAGTGGTGGGTGTCGCGAAGCAGCCCGCCGCCGCAGTCGAACGTGACACCCACGTCGAGCGTGGCGCGACGGCTCTGGTGCATCTCCCCGGCAAGCGCGCGCGAGACGGACTCCACGATGTTCTCGGAACCCGCGCCCGTGAGAAAGCCGAGGTGGCCAAAGGAGAGCCCGAGGATGGGAATCTCGCGGTAGCCCACGATGCTCGCCGCGCGCAGCAGCGTGCCGTCTCCCCCAAGCGAGACGACGAGGCACGCGCCGTTCGGGTTGCACACGCGGTTGGGCTCGCGCTTCTTGTCATGCGCCCACACGACCTCGGCACCCTCGTGGGAGAGCCACACCTCGAGCGTCGCCGCCGCCTGCACGGCGTCGGCACGCGAGTAGTTGGGAACGAGCAGGACCTTCACGCGGCACTCCCCTCAGGGCCTTCCGGCCCACGAGAAAACATTCGTTCGATGATTCTACCACTCAGGGACCGCAAGCCCGCCGGCCGTCAGGCCGAACGGCCACCCCACGACGGACCCGTTAGCTTCCGGTAAGAGCAAGGCACGACACCGCGCCCATCGTGGGACCGCCACAATGCCGGCCGAAGGCCGGGTGGCCACCCGCGGCCCGCGAAACAGCAAGGGCCCGGTGGGTCCCAGAGCAAACAATCCGCAGCGGCCGAGCGCCTCGTTTCTCCCGAGTCACCCATCCGCGAGGACGTTTGCGAGGGACCCACCGGGCCCGTCAGGCATCCGTCAGCCAGCGACGTCAGCCGTTCCTACTGATACTCGGCCACGTCAATCCAGCCGCGGAGGAACTCCTCCTCCTTGGCGTCGCGATGACGGGCAAGCTCGCTCGCCGCGACGATGCTCGTCCAGCGGCGGACGACCTGCACGGGCATGTCGGCCATCTTGCAGAACAGGACGAGATACTTGTCAGCAAGCGTCAGGTCCTCAAGGGCGAACAGCAGGTAGGTCATGGCGGCGTCGGCGGCAGGCGAGCCCTGCGTGGCGTGCGCCCAGTCGCAGACGTAGAGCAGGCCGTCGTCGCCCACGATGACGTTGGACGGGTTGAAGTCGCCATGACAGACGCGGTTCTCGACCTTCATGCCGTCGAGGCGGATGAGCAGCTCGTAGCGCGTCGTGGCGTCGATCTCGGTGAGGCCGTTGATCATGCGGGCGTACTTGTCGCGCTGGCGGTTGAGCAGCGGCGCCGTGTGGCCGTTGACCTCGAGCTGCAGGCGGACGAACTGCTCGAGGTACTCCTCGACGTTCTTCTTGTCGGCCTTCATGCGCTCGGCAAGCGTCGTTCCCTGGACCTTCTCGGTGGCCAGAGCCCAGCCCTCCTCGCACTTGGAGACCTCGAGGATCTTGGGCACGCGGATACCGGTCTCCTGGATGCGGGCAAGGTTGAGCGCCTCGTTGAAGACGTCGCTCTCGGCCTTGGAGGCGTTGAACACCTTGACGATGCGGTCGCCCGTGTCATAGACGACCTTGTTGCCGCGACGGACAAGCTCCACCTTGTTCTCAGGAAGCTCCATGCTAAGCCCTCCTTAAAGGGTCTGAGTGAGTGATGGTGGGGAGGCCGCCAGCCCCTGGCGGCCACTCCCCTCCCCCCTATTGCTCCCCGCCGGGCGCGGCATCGCATGCGCCCGGCGGTTCAGCGGCAAACTAGTCCTCGTAGCTCTTGGGCTCGCGGCCGTAGTAGGCGTCGAGGTAGAGCTCCTTGATCTCGCTCATGAGCGGGTAGCGCGGGTTGGCCGGCGTGCACTGGTCGTTGAACGCGTTCTCGGTCATCTCGTCGAGGGTGTCGAGGAAGTACTTCTCGTCCACGCCGTACTCGGCGATCGTGTGCTTCACGCCCACGTGGTCGCACAGCTCGTTGATCTTCTTGACGAAGTTCTCGAACACCTCGTCATCGTTCTTGCCGGTGACGCCGCAGTAGCGGGCGGCCTCGGCGTAGCGGGCCTTCGCGTGCGGGTAGGCGTACTGCGGGAACGTGCCCATCTTGGTGGGGACGTCGGCGGCGTTGTAGCGCATGACGCGCGTGAGGATGACGGCGTTGGCCAGGCCGTGCGGGATGTGGTGGTAGGCACCGAGCTTGTGGGCCATGGAGTGGTTGAGGCCGAGGAAGGCGTTGGCGAAGGCCATGCCGGCCAGGCATGAGGCGTTAGCCATGCGCTCGCGGGCCTCGGGGTCGGCCGCACCGTTGTCGTAGGCGCGCGGCAGGTAGTCGAAGACGAGCTTCATCGCGCGCAGCGCCATGGAGTCGCTCCAGTCGCTGGCCATGACCGAGACGTAGGCCTCGAGGGCGTGGGTGAGGACGTCAACGCCAGAGGCGCTCGTGAGGCCCTTGGGCTGCGTGTCCATGTTGTTGGCGTCGACGATGGCCATGTTGGGCAGCAGCGCGTAGTCGGCGAGTGGCCACTTGATGCCCGTCTCGGCGTCGGTGATGACGGAGAACGGCGTGCACTCAGAGCCCGTGCCCGAGGAGGTGGGGATGGCCACGAAGTAGGCCTTGGAGCCCATCTCAGGATAGGTGTAGACCCTCTTGCGGATGTCCATGAAGTCCATGGCCATGTCCTCGAAGTTGGCCTCGGGGTGCTCGTAGAGGACCCACATGATCTTGCCGGCGTCCATGGCAGAGCCGCCGCCGAAGGCGATGATCACGTCGGGCTCGAAGCTCGTGAGGATCTCGGCGCCCTTGCGAGCGCACTGCAGCGTGGGGTCAGGGGCGACGTCCCAGAAGCAGGCGTGCTCGATGCCAAGCTCGTCAAGCTTCTGCTCGATGGGCTTGATGAAGCCGTTCTTGAACAGGAACTGGTCGGTGACGATGAACGCGCGCTTCTTGTGCATGACGCGGCCGAGCTCGTCGAGGGCGACGGGCTGGCAGCCCCTCTTGAAGTAGACCTTCTCGGGTGCGCGGAACCAGAGCATGTTCTCCCGCCTCTCTGCGACCGTCTTGATGTTGAGCAGATGCTTGGGTCCGACGTTCTCGGAGACGGAGTTGCCGCCCCAGGAGCCGCAGCCCAGCGTGAGGGACGGAGCGGTCTTGAAGTTGTAGAGGTCGCCGATGCCGCCCTGCGAGGACGGGGTGTTGATGAGGATGCGGCACGTCTTCATGGCCTCGGCGTGCTTGGCCATCTTCTCCTTCTCCGTCGTGGAGATGAACAGCGAGGAGGTGTGGCCGTAGCCGCCGTCTGCCACGAGGCGCTCGGCCTTGGCGATGGCCTCGTCAAACGTCTTGGCCTTGTACATGCCCAGGACCGGCGAGAGCTTCTCGTGGGCCATCTCCTCGGAGGGCTCCACGCTCGTGACCTCGCCGATGAGGATCTTGGTCTTCTCGGGCACGTCGACGCCGGCCATCTTGGCGATGGTGTAGGCGCTCTGGCCCACGATCTTGGCGTTGACCGAGCCGTTGATGATGACGGTCTTGCGGACCTTGTCGAGCTCGGCGCCCTTCAGGAAGTAGCAGCCGCGGGCCTTGAACTCGGCCTTGACGGCGTCATAGACGTCCTCGAGCACCGTGACGGACTGCTCGGAGGCGCAGATCATGCCGTTGTCGAAGGTCTTGGAGTGGATGATCGAGTTCACGGCGAGCTTGACGTCTGCCGTGGAGTCGATGATGGCGGGCGTGTTGCCCGGGCCCACGCCCAGGGCAGGCTTGCCCGAGGAGTACGCGGCCTGGACCATGCCCGGGCCACCGGTGGCCAGGATGATGTCGGCGGAGCGCATGAGCTCGTTGGTGAGCTCGAGGGACGGCTGGGCGATCCAGTCGATGATGCCCTCGGGGGCGCCGGCAGCCACGGCGGCGTCACGCACGATGCGGGCGGCCTCGATGGTGCAGGCCTTGGCGCGCGGGTGCGGGCTGATGATGATGGCGTTGCGGGTCTTCAGGCAGATGAGCGTCTTGAAGATGGCCGTGGACGTGGGGTTGGTGGTGGGGATGACGGCGGCGACGATGCCGATGGGCTCGGCGATGCGCTTGTAGCCAAAGGACGGGTCGTCCTCGATGACGCCGCAGGTCTTCATGTCCTTGTACTTGTTGTAGATGTACTCGGCCGCGTAGTGGTTCTTGATGACCTTGTCCTCCACGATGCCCATGCCGGTCTCCTCGACCGCCATCTTGGCAAGCGGGATGCGCGCCTTGTTGGCCGCGATGGCCGCCGCGTGGAAGATCTTGTCGACCTGCTCCTGGGAGAACGTGGCGAACTCGGCCTGCGCCTTGCGCATGGACGCGATTCGCGAGGTGAGGGCATCGAGTGAGTCGATGGCCTTCTCCGCCTTTGCCATAGCTACCTCCAGATCGGTTCGCGGACGGGTGTTTTGGCCCGCCCAGACTGACGATTGGCCGCCTGCGACCGGAGAGGCTCGCATGGGGCCATTGGCCTTTTGGACATGCATAAAAGCGTAAGGCTCCGAACGATGTCTATGATACTGGAGAAATGCCCGGTTTTATGCCCAGTTGGGCGAGCGGTTGGCCGTCTACCTGCGGTTGAGTAGCGGTTTGTGGTCATTTGAGTGCGGAATTACCCAAGATGGTTGACCACGGTTCTCTGGGCAACGTTAGGTGTCGATGCATATTTTTACGATTTGTTCGCATAGAATTAGACATGTCACATCAATGTGCCGCTGTACAGACGCCCCATTGCGATAATCGCGCTTGCATAGAGGCGTAAGCCACCGGTTAAAACATCGTCATTTGCGTAAACCTGCCGAACGGTATGGGCAACTACCGCTCACGCCAGAATATCAACCGTTTACCTTCTCCGGGAACGTATGGCAATCCGCAAACGGTGGCCGGCGGTGACAGATTGACCCCGTACCCAGCTGTCACCGTGACACGTGGGGACGGGGTCGTTTTGTCACCGTTCGAAGAGGAGATGGACGGCAGCGCAGGTGAGGCCGGGTAGGACGAAGGCGATTCCTCCCAGCAGGACGAAGGGAACTCCCCATTGCATGGAAAGATCAGTGAACCCCAAGAGGAACAGACCGGCAGTCTGGGGCGCCACGATACAGACGGCAGCCAGGCCAACCAGGGCGAGCAATGAGACGAGCAGAGCACGACGACCAGGGCCAATGGCCGTGGCTACCGCATAACCGAGGAACAGCCACATAAGAGGACGGGACAGGATTACTGCAGCCACGGTTGCCCCATCGACTCCCGAGATGGTGTTTGGAACGCCAGTGATAAGTTCATATGCCTCCACAAGTGCGGCACCCCAGACCGGCCCCAACGATGGCAGCCGCAGCCAGGCGAGCGCCGCCAGTGCCGCTAGAGCGAGAAGAGCAACAACGGGTCCTAGCCTCTTCATTGCACCTGCCTCCTTGGGACGCGAGAAGGTCTCAAAGCCATTCTACCCACTATTAACGGACAGCAAGCGACAGTGACAGTTTGACCCCGTACCCAGCTGTCACCGTGACACGTGGGGACGGGGTCGTTTTGTCACCGCTCGAGGCGGAGGACCTCGGAGCGGGCGTCGCCCATGGCGGTGCACGCGTCGTAGCGGGCCCAGGTTCCGTCCGCGAGAAGGACGTCCACGAGGGGACCGAAGCCGCCGCGCAGCGTGCTCGAGGCCTCGCGATAGCTAGGGTCGCTCGTAAGGCCGGGATAGCGCACGGCCAGGACGTCATCACGGCACACGAGGTAGCTCGCCACCACCTGCGCCACGTCCGAGACGCGGCGCCACGCGTCCGCGTTCATGCCCGCCTGCATCTCGAGCAGCGCGGACAGACAGGGGCCTCCCCCGCCACATGGCAGGAGAGGCCCCTTGGAGTTGTGAATGCGGATGCTCACGGCGCAAGACTAGCTGCGGCGCTCGGCGATCTCTGCGGAGACCTCGGCGATGAACTCGTCCAGGCTCTTCTGGACCGTCTCGTTGGAGCGGTCGCGGACGGAGACGTTGCCGGCCTCGACCTCCTTCTCGCCCAGGATGAGCATGTAGGGCACGCGGTCGATGGAGCGGGCCTCGCGAATCTTGTAGCCGATCTTCTCGTCGCGGTCATCGCACACGGCGCGGATGCCGGCGGCCTCGAGCTTGGCGGAGACCTCGTCGGCGTAGGCGCGGCTCTTCTCGGAGACGGGAAGGACCTTCACCTGGACGGGCGCGAGCCACGTGGGGAACTTGCCGGCGTAGTGCTCGATGAGGATGCCGATGAAGCGCTCGATGGAGCCGAAGCACACGCGGTGCAGCATGATGGGACGCTTCTTGGAGCCGTCGGCATCGACGTACTCCAGGTTGAAGTTGAGCGGCATCTGGAAGTCGAGCTGCACCGTGCCGCACTGCCAGGTACGGCCGAGCGAGTCCTCGAGGTGGAAGTCGATCTTGGGGCCGTAGAAGGCACCGTCGCCCTCGTTGACCTCATAGTCCATGTGGAGCTGCTCGAGGGCGGTCTTGAGGCCCTCCTCGGCGCGAGCCCAGTCCTCGTCGGAGCCCATGGAGTCCGCCGGGCGCGTAGAGAGCTCGACGTGGTACTTGAAGCCGAACTTCTGGTACACGGAGTCGATGAGGTTCACGACGCCCACGATCTCGTCGGTGAGCTGGTCGGGACGCACGAACAGGTGCGCGTCGTCCTGGTTGAAGCAGCGCACGCGGAACAGGCCGTGCAGGGCGCCGCGCAGCTCGTGACGGTGCACGAGGCCGATCTCGCCGGCGCGGATGGGCAGCTCGCGGTAGGAGTGCGGCTTGGAGGCGTACACCAGCACGCCGCCCGGGCAGTTCATGGGCTTAATGCAGTACTCTTCGTCGTCGATGACGGTGGAGTACATGTTGTCCTTGTAGTGGTCCCAGTGGCCCGAGGTCTTCCACAGCTGCTTGTTCATGATGAGCGGCGTGGAGATCTCTACGTAGCCGGCCTTGTGGTGAATCTCGCGCCAGTAGTCGAGCAGGGCGTTCTTGAGGATCATGCCGTTGGGCAGGAAGAACGGGAAGCCCGGGGCCTCGTCACGCATCATGAACAGGTCCATCTCGCGGCCGATCTTGCGGTGGTCGCGCTTCTTGGCCTCCTCGATGACGCGCAGGTGCTCGTCGAGCTCGTCCTTGGTGGCGAAGGCGACGCCGTTGATGCGCGTGAGCATCTCGTTGTTCTTGTCGTCCTTCCAGTAGGCGCCCGAGACGCCCGTGAGCTTGAAGGCCTTCACGGCCTTGGTGTAGCAGACGTGGGGACCGACGCACATGTCGATGTAGTCGCCCTGCTGGTAGAACGTGATGCGCGCGTCCTCGGCAAGGTCGCCGATGTGCTCGACCTTGTACTTCTCGCCGCGCTCCTCCATGAGCTTGATGGCCTCGGGACGCGGGAGCTCGAAGACGGAGAACTTGAGGTTCTCCTTGCAGATCTTCTTCATCTCGGCCTCGATGGCGGGCAGGTCGTCCTCGCCGATCTTCTTGTCGCCAAGGTCGACGTCGTAGTAGAAGCCCTTCTCGGTGGCCGGGCCGTAGGCGAAGTCCGCCTCGGGGTACAGGCGCTTGATGGCCTGGGCCATGATGTGGGCCGCGGAGTGGCGGATGACGTGGGTGACCTCGTCTGCCGGGCACTCGTCGACGTGGCCGTCGTTGTAGAGAACCTTCATGGGAAACCTCTTCCGTTGGTTGAGCTCAGGTAAGTGTACTAGACATGAAAAACGCCCGCAGTCGCCATGTGGCGACGACGAGCGACTATGTGGCGCCTGTCACACGACCTCGCGGCCCGTGAAGGGACAGACGCCTAGATTGTCTGGGTTGTGCAGGCGTATGCGAGCTCTCGCTGCATCAAGGTGGCCTTTCTGGCTTGCGCGCCTTAGTTGGCGCGCCCGTGTGCGACGCCTATGGTTTACCACAAAGCGGCGAGCTTCGCGAGCGGCACGCGACAGCCCCCTACTTTCTTTGCGCAGGTGCCACAAGAAGGCCCCGTCGCGGGGGCGGGGCCTTGAGGTCGCTGGGGTGTGGCAGACGCGCTACTGGATGCGGGTGCGGCAGTAGGGGCAGACCTTCCAGTCGGCGTTGAGCGGGCGGTGGCACGTGGGGCAGACGTTGCGGACCTGCGTGTTGCAGTTGGGGCACACGATGAAGTCCTTGTCGATGGGCGTGCCGCACTTGGGGCAGATGCCGTAGTGGGACAGCTGGTGCTCGCGCAGCGCGATGTCGAGGTCCTGCTCCTCGCGGTCAACGAGGTAGGAGCTCGGACGCAGGATCACGTAGGCGAGAAGGCCCACGATGGGGATCACGGAGATGATGGCCCACAGCCACCAGGGCTCGGCGCCACGGCGCTGGGCGTCGCGAATGACGTAGACGATGGACAGCACGTACAGCATCACAACGCAGGCGAGCATGAGGTAGAGCACCATGCGCACCTCGGGGGTGAGGATCTGGTCGATGAGGTTCGACATACGGGACGAGCTCCTTTGCGTCTAGCGGCGCCTGTGGTGCCACGGAAGAGTCAACTCAATGGATTGTAGCAGCTCGCGGGGGTGCGGCAACCATCGCCACGGCAAGCCCACAGCGACGGCGGGGCGGGGGCACAGCGAGGCAAACTACGCAGATTTCGCCTCCAGACCGGCTCTGGAGGCGAATTGAAGTCTAAAGCTGCGTAGTTTACAGGGCCGCGCGAGACCAGCATTGGATGCCGGCGCCTCTAGCGACCGAGCAGCCCGGCGACCTCGCCGGCAAGCGTGATGGAGCCCACGGCCACGTAGTCCTGCCCGGCAAGCGCGCGGGTGGCCTCGGCAACGGTCTCGTAGACGGCGGCGGGCTCCACCCTGTGCGCGCGAAAGACCTCGGCGAGCCGTTCCGCGGGAAGGGCTCGCGGGCTCTGCGTGGCCGTCACCACGACGCGCGAAAACGCCGGCGCGAGAAGCCCCACAATGCCGTCGACGTCCTTGTCGGCCAAAACGGCGCACAGAAGCGCGGGTCGCTCGTCCACGTGGGACGCCACCTCGGCCATCGAGGCGAGAAACGCACGGATGGACTGCGGGTTGTGCGCGGCGTCGATGAGGTGCAGGGGTGTCCGCGAGAGCGCGTCGAAGCGGCCGGGCGTGGGGCAGGCAGCGACGCTGTCCGCAAGCGGGCCCACATCGAGGACGCGTCCCAGGTAGGCCTCGGCAAGCGTCACGGCGCAGGCGATGTTCGCGGCCTGGTACAGCGGCTTCACGGCACGCAGCGGACCATAGGCGGCACGCGGCGTCGTGACGGTGAGTTCGATAGACTCGCCGAGGCGGCCAGGACGCGCGTCCAGGTTGTAGCCCGCGTGCGGAAGCTCCGGGCGCGACGTCGTGGAGCCCTCCTCGACCTCACCCGGGGCGTCAGCAGCGCAGGCGGGACGCACGAGCGTGGGCGTGACGCCCTGCTCTGCACAGCGGCCAAGCAGCACGTCCTCCACGCTCGAAGGCGACCACGTGCCCACGCCGAGCACGCAGGCGCGCTGGCCCGCCTTGATGACGGCGGCCTTCTCGGCGGCGATCTTCTCGAGCGTGTCGCCCAGGATCCGGCAGTGGTCAAGGCCGATGCCCGTGACGCACGTGACGGTTGGGTGTGTGGCGCTCGTGGCGTCCCAACGGCCGCCGAGGCCCACCTCGAGCACGGCCACGTCTACGCGTGCCTCGGCAAACGCAACGCAAGCCGCCACCGTGAGCAGGTCGAACTCCGTGACGCGAAACGGCTGCTCACCCGCCTGCTCGCGATGGGCGTTCACGCGCCGGCCCGCCTCGGCAGCCAGCGCGATGCCGTGGGCAAACGCCTCGCGAGAGACGGGAGCGCCAGCCACCTCCATGCGCTCGCGCATCTCGACGAGCTCGGGCGAGGTGTACAGGGCGCAGACGAGGCCCTGGCCCGCGAGGATGGCGGCGGTGTAGCGGCTCGTGGACGTCTTTCCGTTCGTGCCGGCGATCTGGATGACGTCAAAGCTCTCGTCGGGCCGGCCCAGCTCGTCGAGCATCTCGACGACGGTCTCGAGCAGCGGGTCTCCGGTGTTTCCGAAGAATCCCGTGTCGTGGGCCATGGCCTCGGCAGCCTCGTAGGTGAGCTCCTGGGCGTCAAACGGAGCCGTCCAGGCAGTGCGCATCTTCAGGGTCATAAGGGATGTCTCCTCCTAGGCGCTCACGTGCAGAAGGCTCAGGGCCTCCTCGCGCGAGCGCGCGTCGCTGCGAAGGGAACCGCGAACGGCGCTCGTGACGGTCATGGCGCCGGCGGCGCGGATACCCCGCATGGTCATGCACGTGTGCTCGGCCTCGATGACGACAAGCACCCCGAGCGGGTCGAGCTCGGCGACCATGGCGTCGGCCACCTGCGCGGTGAGCCGCTCCTGGAGCTGCGGGCGCGCGGCAAAGCCCGCCACGCAGCGGGCGATCTTCGACAGGCCCGTGATGCGGCCGTCACGCGGGATGTAGGCCACGTGGGCGCGCCCGATGAAGGGCAGCAGGTGGTGCTCGCACATCGAGTGAAACGGGATGTCGCGCACGACGACAAGCTCCTCGTTGCCCTGCTCGTGGAACTGTTTGCGCAGGTGGCGGGCCGGGTCGTCGGCCAGGCCGCCGAAGAGCTCCTCGCACGCGCGGGCCACGCGGTCGGGCGTGCCCAGAAGGCCGGGGCGGTCCGGGTCCTCGCCGATGCCGATGAGCAGCTCGCGGACGGCCGCCTCGACGCGTGCGCGGTCGACGCTCCCCTGTTGGTTGGTCATGGTCTCTCCTTTGGGTGCCGCCGGCCCATGCGGGTGGGGCGGCGAGCGATGACTAGCGTTGCGAGACGTGCGAGAGGGCACGCTCGGCGGCCGTGACGACGTGGTCCATGAGCACGGCCGTGGTGACCGACCCCACGCCGCGCGGGACGGGCGTGTAGGCGGCCACGATGGCATCGGCCGCCTGGGCGTCGAGGTCTCCCACGAGCCGGCCCGCCTTCTCGTCCCAGTTGATGCCCACGTCGACGACGACCTGGCCCGCTCGCAGCGCGTCGGCGCCGATTGCGCGGGCACGGCCCATGGCCAAGACGAGCACGTCTGCCTCGCGGCAGTGACGCTCGAGGTCTGCCGTCTTGCTGTGGCACATGGTCACGGTGGCGTCTTTTGCCTGCAGCATCATGGCAACGGGTCGCCCGATGACGAGCGAGCGCCCCACGACCGTGACGTTGGCACCGGCGAGGGGCACGCCGTAGTGCGTGAGCACGCGGATGACGGCCTCGGCCGTGCAGGGGGCAAACCCCTCGCCCGCGCCCGAGAACACGGAGACAAGCGAGGCGGGCGTGAGGCAGTCCACGTCCTTGCTCGGGGCGAGGGCATGTGCGAGCGCCCCCTCGTCAAGGGGAGCCGGCAGCGGGCGGAACACGAGGCAGCCATGGACCGAGGCGTCCTCGTTGATCTGCGCCACGGCGTCCATGAGACGCGTCTGCGAGCAACTCTCGGGCAGGCAGACGCGGCGGACGGAGACGCCGGCCTTCTCGGCACGCTTCATGAGGCCCCGCTCGTAGGACAGGTCGTCGGCGCGCTCGCCCACGCGGACGACCGCGAGGGTGGGGGTCACGCCCTCGTTCGCGAGGCGGTCGGCACGCCCGGCGCAGTCCTCGGTGATCGCGGTGGCGACGGGTGCACCGTACAGCAGCTCAGCCATGGCTCTGCCCCTTCTTCATGACGCCGATGGCATGGTCGGCGATGGCCTGGGCACGCGGCTCCCACTCGCCGAGCAGGCGCACGCAGTCCTCGTCGATGCTGCGGGCGTGGTCGCGGTCACGCATGGAGGCGGTGTTCACGCACACGGTGAGGTTGGCGGCGTCGAGGGCGCCGCGGCACAGCATGGCGCCGCAGCCCACGTCGGACAGCAACAGGCGCGAGCAGGAGTCCGAGAGTCCCTCGAAAAGCTCGATGGCGCGGGCGCACGCCTGCATGATCTTGTAGGGAGGGCGCACGGCCTCGTGCAAGGCCGCCTCGATGCGGGCTGGCCTCTCGGGGTCGCCTCTCGGCACCGCGTAGGCGGCCGAGACGAGCGCGTAGGCGGCCGCGTCCTCGTCGACGAGCGCGAGGAGGTCGGCGCGGATGGCGTCAGCCTCGCGGATGGCGCGGGCAAGCTCGTCTGAGAGGGCGGTAAGCGCCGGCTTGCCCTCGTCGAAGCGCGCCACCATGGCGCACAGCGCAGCCCCGAGCGCACCCGCGTAGGCGGCAGCCCCGCCCCCGCCAGGCACGGGCTGCCGGGCGGCGAGCGCCTCGGCAAACTGGCGGCAGCTCCTGTCGATCATGGGGTCTTGCATGTGGTTCTCGTACCTCTCTTGCTGAAGCGTCCCAAAGGGGACGTAGCCCTTTGGGACGCATGACGCGCGAGGGCGCCCAAAGGGCTACGTCCCCTTTGGGCACCCGGGATTCGTTAGAACAGGCCGGTGATGCGGCCGTCGTCGGTGACGTCGATGTTCTCGGCGGCCGGGTGCTTGGGCAGGCCCGGCATCGTCATGATGTTGCCCGTGAGCGCCACGATGAAGCCGGCGCCGGCAGCGACATGTACGTTGCGCACCGTGATGCGGAAGTGCTCGGGTGCGCCGAGCCTCTTGGCGTCGTCGGTGAAGGAGTACTGGGTCTTGGCCATGCAGACGGGCATGTTCGTGAAGCCCTGCTCCTCGAGCTGGGCCACCTGCTTGGCCGCGGCCGGCGTGAGGTCCGCGCCGTCGGCGTGGTAGACGCGCCGTGCGATGGCCTCGATGGTCTCGCGGATGCCGCCAAGCTCGTAGGCGTAGGTGAACTCGCTGGGCTGCTCGCACAGACGCACGACCTCCTCGGCGAGCGCCAGGCCGCCCTCGCCACCCTTGGCCCACACCTCGGACAGCGCCACGTTCACACCCAGCTCGCGGCACTTGCGCTCGACGAGCTCAAGCTCGGCGGCGGTGTCCGTGGGGAAGGCGTTGATGGCGACCACGACGGGCAGCCCGAAGACGCTGCGCATGTTCTCCACGTGGCGAAGCAGGTTGGGCATGCCGGCCTCGAGCGCCTCGAGGTTCTCCTCGCCAAGCGCGGCCTTGGGCACGCCACCGTTGTGCTTGAGCGCGCGCACGGTGGCCACGACCACGCACGCGTCGGGCGTGATGCCGGCCATGCGGCACTTGATGTCACAGAACTTCTCGGCACCGAGGTCCGCGCCAAAGCCAGCCTCGGTCACCACGTAGTCGCCGAGCTTGGCGGCGACGTCGGTGGCCATGACGGAGTTGCAGCCGTGCGCGATGTTGGCGAACGGGCCGCCGTGAACGAAGGCGGGCGTGTGCTCGAGCGTCTGCACGAGGTTGGGCGAGATGGCGTCCTTGAGCAGCGCCGTCATGGCCCCCTCGGCATGCAGGTCGTGCGCCGTGACGGGCGCGCGGTCAAAGGTGTAGCCCACCACGATGCGGCCCAGGCGCTCCTTGAGGTCTGCGATGGAGGTGGCCAGGCAGAAGCATGCCATGACCTCAGAGGCCACGGTGATGTCGAAGCCGTCCTCGCGCGGCATGCCGTTGGCCACCCCGCCCAGACCGCAGACGATGCTGCGCAGCTGGCGGTCGTTCATGTCCACGACGCGCTTCCACGTGATGCGGCGCGGGTCGATGCCCAGGTCGTTGCCCTGCTTGATGTGATTGTCGAGCATGGCGGCAAGCAGGTTGTTCGCCGCCCCGATGGCGTGGAAGTCGCCCGTGAAGTGCAGGTTGATGTTCTCCATGGGGACCACCTGGGCGTATCCGCCGCCCGCGGCGCCTCCCTTGATGCCAAACACGGGGCCCAGGCTCGGCTCGCGCAGTGCCAGCACGCTCTTCTTGCCCATGCGGCGCAGGGCGTCGGCCAGGCCCACGGAGGTCGTGGTCTTGCCCTCGCCGGCCGGCGTGGGGTTGATGGCGGTGACGAGCACCACCTTGGCCTTGCGCGCGCGTCCCGCGAGCTTCGTGACGTCGACCTTTGCCATGTGGCGGCCATAGGGGATGAGCTCGTCGTCGGTGATGCCGAGGGCGTCGGCGACCTTGGCGATGGGCCAGAGCTCCGCCTGCTGTGCGATCTCGATGTCTGACATGGGCATGTGCCGTCTCCATTCGCTCGCGGCCCGGTCCTCGCCATTATCCGCCGCATGCGTGCGCGGCGGCGCCGCGATGCGACAACTGAGACACTTTGCAGCTTCTTCGAAGCGCGTGCTGTACGCGTAGCTTCAGACAAGGGCGAGAAAACAAGGCCATCTATCTCAACGAAGTGAATTCTAGGAACCGATGTGTTCGAGAAGCACCTCAGAGCGCGGCAAATGTGTCACCATGATGGAACAGTTTGTATCACCTTGATAGATATGGCTGGCCGGGCACAGAGCGAAAGGCGGCACGATGAGACTCAATCTTCAGATCCTGCGAGACGAGCTTGCGCCGCTCGAGTTCTCGAGCCACCTTGCCCCCGGCGCGGCGACGCGCTCGTGCACGTTCGCCCTCCCCTACGTGCCGGGCGAGCCGCTCGAGGAGGGGCCCGTCTACGTGGCCCGAGCAGACGAGCTGCCGGAGCGCCCCCACGTGCGAGGCGTGGCCTCCGTCATGTGCGTGGGAGAGCCGCCCGCGGCCTGGCGCCACGGCAACCTCGACCTTCTGTGGTGCGACGAGCGCTCCATCGACGAGCGATCGCTTCTCGCCCGCGTCACGCGCTCGTTTGCCCGACACGACGAGTGGGAGCGCTCCGTGCGCGGCCAGCTTGCCGGCGAGGGACAGCCACGCGAGCTCGAGCTCGTGCTCGAGGGGCTTCTCGCCCACCAGCTGCTCGACGAGCGGCGCATCGAGGCAGCCGCGGCCTCGTTTGGCTGGGACGTGCACGACCGCTACCTGTGCGTCTCGGTGGCGTCGGTGCAGCGAAGCCAGAGCCAGGAGCGCCTCGGCGCCACCGCCACGTCGCTCTCCCCGCTCGTGGGGCAGCTCGCGTGCGTGCTGCATGGCGAGCACCTCGTCGTCGCGTGCAACCTCACGCGCGCGCAGGAAAGCGAGGAGGGCATGCTGGCGCGTCTGTCGGGCACCTTCGTCCCGGGGCTTCTGGCCGTGGGCGCAAGCTCTGCCTACGGGGACCTCAAGAACACGTTCTACTACTACAACCAGACGCTCGCGGCGGCGCGTATCGGCGCGAGAAGGGCGCCCGACAAGGCATGCTGGCGCTACGAGGACTACCTGCTCGACGACATGCTGCGCCGCGTGCACCTGCGCCAGATCCCCGACGCGCTCACGCCCGCCGGCCTTCTCGCCCTCATGGACTACGACCGCGAGAACGGCACCGAGCTCACGCGCCTTCTGCGCGGCTACCTCGACCGCGACCGCAACGTGACACGTACGGCCCGCGACCTGTTCCTCACGAGGAGCACGTGCATCCGCCACCTGGAGCAGATCCGGCAGGTCAGCGGCCTTGACCTCAACGACGCCGACGTGAGGCTCGCCTGCTCCGTGGCGCTGCGCCTCCAGCATCGCGGCTAGCAGCGCAATTCGATCGTCCGAGACTCGCTCACGACGAGGTCGACGGCGCGGTCGTGCGGCTCGAGGACATCGAACGCACCCAGGCTGGGAACGAGCGTGGCCCGCCTCGCAAGCCCCACGGACACGCCGGGGAAGCGCGCGAGAAACGCGTCGTAGAAGCCGCCGCCATAGCCCAGCCGATAGCCCCGCTCGTCGAACGCGAGCGCGGGGATAAGGGCCAGCGCGGTTGGCGGAAGCTCCCCCACCTCGACGAGGCGAGCGTCGCTGGCCGGCGGCTCCTCGATGCCCATGCGGCTCATCTGGAGCGCGTCTCCCGGCTCCACGCGATACCACGCGAGCGCACGCGGGCCCGTGACGCGCGGCGCAGCCACGGCCTTGCCCGCATCCCACGCCGCTCGCACGAGCCCGCGCGTGTCGACCTCCTCGCGCACGGACAGGTACGCAAGGACGATGGGCGCGGCCTCCCACTCGGGCGTCTTGCGCACGCGCGCGGCCACCGCGACGTCGATTTCGGCGCGACAAACGGGACCCAGCCCCCGGCGCGCGGCCTTGAGCTGGGTCCTCAGCGATTGCTTGGTTGTAAGTGCCGCAGGCACGTTCCGATGCCCTACGCCAGGTCGGCGAGCTGGGCGCGCAGGCGCTCGACCGTGGCGGTGAGCTCGGCGGCGCGGTCGCGCTTGGAGGCGATGACCTCGGGCGTTGCCTTGGCGAGGAAGCCCTCGTTGGCAAGCGTGCGCTCCACGCCAGCAAGCTCCTTCTCGGCCTTGGCGAGGTCCTTCTCGAGCTTCTTGCCCTCGGCGGCGAAGTCCACGAGGTCGCCCATGACGACGAACGCCTCGAAGTCGGACTCGACGAGCGTGACGGAGGCGGCGGGCTTCTCGGCGCCCTCGGCCACCGTGAGCTCGCTCACGCGGCCCACGCTCTTGACGAACTCGGTCTGGCTCGTGAGCTTGGACACGGCGTCAGCGCCGGCGGAGACGACGACCTCGAGCTCCGTCTTGGGCGAGAGCTTGTAGCGGGCGCGCGCGGAGCGGACGCCGGCCACGAGGCGACGGGCGATGTCGAACGTGGACTCCGCCTCGTCGTCGATGAACGCGGCCAGGGCGTCGGGCTCGGGCCAGGAGGCCATCATGAGGAAGCGGCCGTCGTGGGCGTCATAGCCGCCCTCGGTGTTGACGTCGAGCTCGCTGGCGGGCATGGCGTCCCACACGCGCTCCGTCACGAACGGCATGACGGGGTGCAGCATGCGCAGCGAGGCATCCAGCACGTAGACGAGGTTGCGCTGCACCTGCAGGCGCTCCTCGCCCTCGCCGTCGAGCAGGCGGCCCTTGCACAGTTCGATGTACCAGTCGCACACCTCGCCCCAGAAGAAGCTCTGCAGCTCGCGGGCGTAGTCGCCCAGCTCGTAGCCCTCGAGGCGGCTCGTGGAGTCCTTGACCATCTTGGCCAGGCGGGACAGCATCCAGGCATCCTCGGGCGTGGCGGCCTTGGCGGGACCGGGCGTGTAGCCGTCCATGTTCATGAGGACGAAGCGGCTCGCGTTCCAGATCTTGGTGACGAAGGCCTTGGCCTGCTCGGTGCGCGGGCTGTCGATGAGCTCCTTGGTCTTCCTGTCGATGTTCGCGTCGAACTTGACGTCCTGGTTGTTCGTCACGAGCGTGAGCAGGTTAAAGCGCATGGCATCGGCGCCGTACTTGGCGATGAGGTCCATGGGGTTCACGCCGTTGCCCTTGGACTTGGACATGCGGCTGCCGTCCTTGGCCAGGATCGTGGCGTAGATCACGACGTCGTGGAACGGGATCTCCTTGGTGAAGTACAGCGAGCTCATGATCATGCGGGCGACCCACAGGGCGATGATGTCACGCGCGGTGACGAGCGCCTTCGTGGGGTGGTGGCCCTCCATCTGCTCGGGGTGCTCGGGCCAGCCCTGCGTGGCGAACGTCCACAGCTGGGAGCTGAACCAGGTGTCCAGCACGTTCTCGTCCTGGTGCACGTGGTGGCCGTGGCAGTGCGGGCACTCGTGCACGTCGTCCATGCACGCGTCCTCCCAGCCGCAGTCCTCGCAGTAGAACACCGGGATGCGGTGGCCCCACCACAGCTGGCGCGAGATGCACCAGTCCTTGAGGTTCTCCATCCAGGTGGTGTAGGTGTCGGTCCAGCGAGCCGGGTGGAACTTGATCTGGCCCGAGGTCACGGCCTCGAGCGCCGGCTGCTTGAGCTTGTCGACGGCCACGAACCACTGCTCGGACAGCCACGGCTCGAGCGCCGAGTCGCAGCGGTAGCAGTGCATGACGGAGTGGTCGAGCTCGTCAACGTGGTCGAGAAGGCCGTGCTCGTCGAACCACTTGACGACGGCCTCACGGCACTCGTCGCGGTTCATGCCGGAGAACTCGCCATAGCCGTCGACCACCACGGCGTGCTCGTCAAAGATGTTGACCTGCGGCAGGTCGTGGGCCTGGCCCATGGCGTAGTCGTTGGGGTCGTGCGCGGGCGTGACCTTCACGAAGCCGGAGCCGAAGTCCTTGTCGACGTGGTAGTCGGAGAAGATGGGGATCTCGCGGTTCACGATGGGCAGCATGACCGTCTTGCCCACGAACGCGGCCTTCTCGGGGTCGGACGGGCTCACGGCCACGCCCGTGTCGCCGAGCATCGTCTCGGGACGCGTCGTGGCGACGACGATGTAGTCCTGGCCGTTCACCGGCTCGGTGAGCGGGTAGCGAAGGTGCCACAGGTGGCCCTTCTCGTCCTTGTACTCGGCCTCGTCGTCGGAGATGGCCGTGGTGCAGTTGGGGCACCAGTTCACGATGCGCTTGCCTCGGTAGATGAGGCCGTCGTGGTACCAGTCGCAGAAGACCTTGCGCACGGCGTGGGCGTACTCGGGGTCCATCGTGAAGCGCTCGTTGTCGAAGTCGACCGAGCAGCCCATGCGGCGGATCTGCTTGATGATGGTCCCGCCGTACTCGCGCCTCCAGTCCCAGCACGCGTCGACGAACTTCTCACGGCCGATCTCGAGGCGAGAGATGCCCTCGCTCTTGAGCTTCTTGTCGACCTTGGTCTGGGTGGCGATGCCGGCGTGGTCCGTGCCCACGATCCAGCGCGTGGAGCGGCCGCGCATGCGGTTGTAGCGGATAATGCTGTCCTGGATGGTGTCGTCCATGGCGTGGCCCATATGCAGCACGCCCGTGACGTTGGGCGGGGGAATGACGACGGTGCAGTCGCCAACGCCCTTGCTGCGCTGGTAGCAGCCGGCATCGATCCACTCGTTGATGAGCTCGGGCTCGGTGGAAGCCGGGTCGTAGGTCTTGGGCATGTCAGCGGCTGCGGCCGCGGGCGAGTTCTGCGCCACGTGTGACCATCCTCTCGAAGCATGCGGGCCGCGCGACCCCCAACAGGGCCCACGCACGACCCCTCGCGCGTACAACTAGCAGTTCAGAATAGCACGTCAGGACGGGCTGTTCCCAGGCACCGGCCGATTGAGGGGTTGTGCTGCCGGCAAGGTGCGCCGGATAATCTGGGGGCAGCATCTCGCGACACCATCCGGAGGGGCATCATGGCTTCAGACGACAAGAAGAAGGGCATCATCGCCGAGTTCGCCGAGTTCATCAACAGGGGCAACGTGATGGACATGGCCGTCGGCGTCATCATCGGCGGCGCGTTCACCGCCGTGGTGAACGCCCTGGTGAGCAACGTCATCCAGCCGCTCATCTCGTTCATCACGGGAGGCGCCCCCGGCGTGCCGGGCCTTTCCATAGACCTGAACGGCTCGGTCATCGACTTCAGCGCGTTCATCTCGGCCGTCATCAACTTCCTCATCACCGCGGCGGCCGTGTTTGCCATCGTGAAGGGCCTGAACCAGGTGAACCGCCTGAAGGAGCTCGCCGCCGAGAAGGCAGGCCTTGCCAAGAAGGCCGAGGAGGAGGCAGCTCCCGCGCCGCGCGTCTGCCCCTTCTGCAAGCAGCAGATCGCCGACGACGCCACGCGCTGCCCCCACTGCACGAGCAAGCTCGAGGGCTATAAGAACAGCGCCGAGTAGGCGGGTTGCGGCGCACGAGAGCCAGACGGCGAGGTTTACCACGCAGGCTTTGACTTCGGGGAGCCATTTTGGGGCCTCGCAAGTCAAAACCTGCGTCTTTTTATGCCGCGGACGGCACCTCGTTTTGTTGGCGGCTAGTACCCCGAGATGATGGTCATCTCGGGCGTGATGAGACAGCCCGTGACCATGGAGAGAATCCTGTCCATTCCACGTTCGTCAATGCTTCCCACGAGCGTGGCGTTGCACGCCGTAAGGTCGAGGGACTTAAGCTGCTCGACCTCGGCATATCCTGTCAATGGCTCCCCGCCATCCTCCGCCGGGACCACGCCCACGGACACGTGCAACGGATATCCGGAGTTCGCAGAGGTTATGGGGATCGTCATGGTCAGTCTGCAATGGGCATTGAATTTGTCATTGCTCACCACAATGAGAGGACGACGCCTATTCTGCTCGTGCCCAGCGGATGGGTCGAGATCTGCCCAGACAACGTCTCCGCATCGGAATGCCATCTACATCTCCTCGCATCCCGAGGGAGAAGCGAAACCGTCCTCGGTCGGCTCGAACGAGCCCTCGTATCCAGCAAAGAGTGCATCAAGGTCGGCAACGGGAACGGCTCTCCTAATGGGTTGGATGGCAACCTCGCCCCTCGTGCCCCCCGCAGTCGAGACTGGGGTCACGATGACCCAAGGATGTCCTCCCTTCAGCACGCGAAATGGAGTGCCCGTAGCATTGGCCTTTGCGGTAAGTGCGCTGAACTTGTCCTTTGCCTCTGTGAGGGGATAGCTCTCGATTACGTGAGGAGACATTCGAACCTCCCTGAGAAAAAGAAAGCAACTAGCCTAATTGTACTCAGAATGGCCAGATTCTATACGTGGGCAAGAGCATGCGAGTCGAAGGCAGAACCGGGAACGTTCAAACCCCTACTCCCTGGCGTCCGTCACGAACAGGCCAACGAGCACCTGCTCCCAGGGCTTGGCCTCGGGGTTGACCTGCTGCACGCGGCACTCGATGACGCCGGCGTGCCCGAAGTGAAGGAGCACGGAGAGCAGGCCGTTCTCCGTTGCGGGAACAAACCCGAGCTTGACGCCCTTGTAGCGGATGGCGACGGCTTCGGGGTCAAATGGGTTGTCCGGCTCGGGATCGAGCACAAGGACCATGCCCGGCGCGAGCTCCGAGAGCACGGTGGCGCCATCCCAGTGCTGGAAGCCGGCGATGTTGAACGATGTGACGTGGCGAGACGGCTCGTACATGGTTGCCTCCTTGGCGGTCTTGGGCGTGCCAGGCGAGGCGACGGCGGCCGGCCGAGTCACTGCGGCCGCCGCGCTCCCTCTTGGTGAGACCACCATAGGAGGCATTGCGGACAATAAGTTGCGCCCGCGCGAGGCGAGCTAGATGCCCTGGCGGGCAAGGAACTCCTCGACGTCATGCCAGACGGCTTCGTGGCAGGGCTCGTTCAGAATCTCGTGGCGAGCGCCCGGATAGATGCCCATCTCCACAAGACGCACGCCCGCGTTTCTGTACTCGTCCACGGCACGCGCCACCCCGCGGCCGCAGTCGCCCACGGGGTCCTCGGCACCGGCGACGAACAGCAGCGGCAGGTCCTTGGGAACGCGACGCGCGAGACGGGCGTCCGTGGCGTCGGCGACGAGCGAGGCGAGCGTGGCGTAGGCGCCCACGGTGAAGGGCTGGCCGCACAGGGGGTCTGCGATGTACTCGTCCACGACGTCCGGGTCCGAGGAGATCCAGTCGACGTCCGTGCGCGCGTCCTTGATGGCGCGTCCATAGGCTCCCGCGCCCAGCGAGTCCACGAATCGGCTCACGTGGCGCTCTCCCCGGATCTGCGCGATGAGGCGCGTGATGACGCGGCCCGCGACCGTCTGGATGCGGGGCTGCTGGCCCGTCCCGCACAGGATGGCCGCTGACAGCCCGTCCGCATGGCGCGTGAGGTAGACGCGCGTGACGAAGCTGCCCATGGAGTGGCCAAACATCACGTGGCGCGCGTGCGGGTAGCGCTCGCAGACCTTCTTTCGCAGGGCATGGACGTCTTCCACGAGCACGTCGGCGCCATTCGCAAGCGGCATGTGCCCGAGGTCATGCTCGCCGGCCGTCTTGCCATGGCCCACGTGGTCGTTCGCGCACACCACGAAGCCGCGCCCCACGAGAAACTCCGCAAACGGCGCATAGCGCTCGACGTGCTCGGACATGCCGTGGACGATCTGGACGACGGCGCGGGGCGAGAAGTCGGGACGGGCCGCGTCATCGGGCTCCCAGACAAGGGAACGGATGGTCGATGCGTTGTCATGGCTTGGGTAGCTGATCGTGGTGGTCTGCATGGAGGCCTCCCCATAACGTGCCCGGCGGGCGCGACGTGTTCGTGAGGGATATATACCCGTGCGGCAACGCAGAACGGGGAGCTCACCGACTCCACATGACGTCAGACGATTCTTGCGCAGTCCTGGGACTGGTGAAACGCGCGCATGACGTACGAGGCGTTTTCCGCATTCTTGTAAAGCACGACGTAGCCGCCCGCGAGGGCCTTCCTGATGCCCCTTCTCGCAAGGGACTTGTCTGGACAGAGCGGATAGAGGCCGGGATATTCCTTGATGCGAGACGCCACCGCCGCGAACGCATCCATGAAATCGGAAGCGGCCTGCCTCGCGTCGAGGTCATCAACGAGATAGCCAACGATGGATACAAGGTCACGCCTGGCCTCTCGGCTCACAATGACCTTAGATGCCATAGCGGTCTCTCATGGACTCGATGAGCTCATCGGCGTCGGTGACCCTGCCGGCATCGATGTCGGCATCCGCGCGGTCGAGGGACTCATAGAGGCGGGCACGCGCAGACTCGAGACACAGCGAGCGATAGCAGTCCATGGACATGGAGACGAACGACTCGTGGCCGTTCTTCGTGACGATGACCGGTCCCTCGGAGTTCTGGACCTTCTCGGCAAACTGCTGGGTGTTCTTAAGCTCCTTGGCCGGGACGCAGATTGTTGGTGCCACGTCTTCTCCTCACGTTGGCCGCACGTAAAGTACCACGATGATGGTACTTTATCCCAGCAAGCGAAGTCACGCCTCGGAGACGTCGGACTCGGCAACCCAGCCGAGCTCGCAGGAGCCGTCTGCGCTCGAGAGCTCGTAGGCCGGCTCGCCGCACCTCTCGCCCACGGCCACGATGATGCAGGGCACGCCGCTCGCCACGTCCGTCACGAGGTCGCCCACGGAAAAGCGCGGGGCAGGCCCCGCTGCGGCCGCGGCGCGGATTGCCTCGTCACGCAGGCGCTCGGTGGCCTCCCTGTCCGCCTCGCGGCCATAGCGCTGCTGGTCTGCCCGGTGCGTCAGGTGCCAGCCGCCGCAATACTCGCAGTGGTAGATGAACAGGGGCTCGCCGCCCTCCCGCTCGCGGTGACGAGCGACAGCGAGAGCCTGATCATACGTCACGTACCTGCGCTTCTTTGCGCAGGCGCTCACGGCCTGCCACATGCCCTCGCGCTCAAGGCGCTCGCGGCGCGCCTCCCGCTCGCGACGCTCGGCGCGCTTCTCGCGCGTGACGCGCTGGTCTGGGCGCTCGGGAGAGAGGCCCTCCCCCGGCCTCCACGTCGATGTCTTGGTCATAAGGCCCTCCCCTGCCGCTCGCCAACCGCCTGGACTAATTGTCCCAAATAGGGGCTACGCTATCCATAATGACAGCTGCCAGGGCAAGGAGGCCGGCATGTTTGGAGCGAACGAGAACCACAACGGGTTTGGCACGTTCTTTGGAACCGGTGGCTCGGGCACCGTGTTCGGCAGCGGCAACACGGCCTGGGTGAGCGGCTCGAACGGCCATGACGGCATGTACACCAGGTGTGGCAACACCGTCATCGGCCCCAACGGGGTCTCGACCGTCATGGGGTCGGGCTCCACGAAGACCATCATCGGGCCCGAGGGCGTGAGCACGGTCATGAGCAGCGGAAACATCCACACGGTCATGGGACCGGACGGCTCCACGAACACGTTCTTTGGCAACGGCCCCCTCTTCTAGACGAGAAAGGGGCCAAGGAGGGCGAGGCGCCGTGGCACCCCTTCCCCCTTGGCCCCGCCACCGTGCCTACGGACGCTCGATGAACGCCTTGTAGCCGCGGTAGGCCTCGTAGATGTCGGCCTTGCTCGTGACCTCCCACAGCGAGTGCATGGACAGCACCGCCACGCCCGAGTCTATGACGTCCATGCCGTAGCGCGCCATGATGTAGGCGATGGTGCCGCCGCCACCGGCGTTGACGCGGCCCAGCTCGCAGGTCTGGAAGCTCACGCCCGCCTCGTCCATTACGTCACGCACGTAGGCCATGTACTCGGCGTCCGCGTCGTTGCTGCCGCTCTTGCCGCGCGCGCCCGTGTACTTGTTGAAGCACAGGCCATGCCCCAGGTAGGCGCTGTTCTTCTCCTCGAACTGGCCGGCGTAGGCCGGGTCGAAGCCGGCGGAGACGTCGCTCGAGAGCATGCGGGAGTTGGCGAGCGCACGGCGAAGCGCAAGGTCGCCCTCCTCGCCCGCAAGCGCCATGACCTCGGCCAGGGCGTTCTCGAAGTAGTGGGCCTGCATGCCCGTGGCGCCCACCGAGCCGATCTCCTCCTTGTCCACGAGCAGGCACACGCTCGTGCGCTCCACGTCGGTGACCTCGAGCATGGCCTCGAGCGAGGTGTAGGCGCACACGCGGTCGTCCTGGCCGTAGCCCAGCACCATGGAGCGGTCCAGACCCATGTCGCGGGCGGGGCCGGCCGGCACGATCTCGAGCTCGGCGGAGAGCAGGTCCTCCTCCTCGATGCCGTAGCGCTCGGCAAGCAGGTCGAGCATGAGCTGCTTCACCGGCTCCTTGGGCTCGTCGCCGTCCTGAGCGGCGTCCTCGGTGTTCTCGGCCTTGTCGCCCTCGCCGAGGCAGACGGGCTTGCCGCCCACGATGACGTCGAGGCTCTCAGGGTCCACGGCCTCGGCGTGCGTCTTCTTCATCTGCTCGCCGGCGAGGTGGATGAGGATGTCGGAGATGCAGAACACCGGGTCCGCGGGGTCCTCGCCCACGACGACGGGCACGACCGTGCCATCCTTCTTGGCAACGACGCCGTGGATCGCGAGCGGCGTGGCCACCCACAGCGAGCTCTTGAGGCCGCCGTAGTAGTGCGTGTCGAGAAACGCCAGGTCGGCCTTCTCGTAGGCGGGGTTCTGCTTCACGTCGAGGCGCGGCGAGTCCACGTGGGCGCCCAGGATGTTGAGGCCGGACGACAGGGGCGCTCGGCCGATGTTGAACAGCGTGAGGGCCTTGCCGCGCGTGTTGACGTAGACCTTGTCGCCGGGCTTCAGGGTGGCTCCCGCCTCGATGAGCCCGTCGAGGCTCACGTAGCCGGCCGCCTCTGCCAGGGCCACGCCGGCGGCAACGCACTCGCGCTCCGTCTTGTTGTCGCTGATGAACGAGCGGTAGCGGCCGCTCAGGGCCTCGAGCTCATCGGCCTGCTCGCTCGTGTACTTCTTCCAGGCGCTCGGACGCTCCATGGATCCTCCCCTCGGCCAGCGCTCCCGCCGGCCAACGCTTGCAAACACCCCAATTATAGGAGGGCGGACGCGGTCATGACCGGACCCCAGCCCGCGCACCGCCCCAACTCAAAACGCCGAGAATGAAAGTTGGGACAAACGCGCCAACAAAACCCCAGTTGGCGCATGGCGAAATGTCCCAATAGTCATTCTCGGCGAATGGGTGACTAGCGGTGGCGGCGGCGCACGAGGATGGCCACGACGATGGCCGCGATACCCGCAACGGCGATGCTCGCCTCAAGGCCGGGACCCGCGAGCGGGTCGCTCGTCTGGGGCAGCTGCTTGGCAGGCGGCGTCTCGGCGTCCGGCGAGCCGTCCGGGTTCTCGCCAGAGCCACCGGCGTCATACCTGTTGGTGAACACGAGGTAGTCGTCCGTGCTCGCCTTGGCGCTGAGGTGTCCCTCGCCGTCATCGGTGACCTCGACCTTCACCGTGTAGGAGGAGCCGTCGTAGGTCACGCCTGCCTGGCCGTCGTTTCTCTCGGAGACCTTGTAGGTGAACGTCTTACCCGCATCGGCCGCGCCATAGCCCAGCGCAAACGTCACGGAGCCGTCCGCCGCGTTCGTAGCGCTCTGAAGCACAGTGCCCGTCTCGGCGTCGGAGAGCCAGAACGTGAACTGGCCGTCTGCGAGCGTGGCCCCCTCGAGCCTCTTGACCGCGACGATCCTTGCCGAGGTGCCCTCGGCGGCGTAGGTGTTCTTGAACGAGACGTCCCCGCCTGGGTAGGTCACGTTGGCGACGAGAGCGCCGGCGCCGTTGTCCGAGACGCTCACGTGCGCGACCGCCTCGTGGGTGTCGAACGAAACGCCGCGCGTCTCGCCTGGCACGACCTCGCGGAGCACGTACTCGTGCTCGCCGGGCTTGTCGTAAGTGAGGTCGAACGAGAACCTGCCCTCGGCGTCGTTGCTCCTCATCGCCACCTGGCGGCCGTCCTCGAGCAGCTCGAAGGTGAACTCGCCGTCGCGAAGCTCGCGTCCCTCGAGCGACTTGGTGCCCTGGATGGTCGCGGAGGCCTGCGTGACGCGGTACGCGTTGGTGAACGAGAACTTCGAGCCGGTGCCCAGGGAGTTGCCGTCACCGTCGGTGGCGGTGGCAGAAATCGTGCCGTCATCGTTGTCGGTCACGGAGACCCTGACGACCCTCGTGCCGTCATCGACCGAGACGCCCTTGGGCGAGTCGTCCGTCGCGGCCTCGGCAATCGTGTACTCGTACGTCTTGCCGGCGTCGGCCATGGTGTAGGTGACCTCGCCGAAATCGACGTTGCCCGCGGCGTTGCGCACGGTCTTGGCCTGGCCGTCGGAGCCGGATGGCATGGGCGCGCCGTCTGCGCCCGTGAGCGTGAAAGCGAACTTGCCCTCGATGTCCGGGGTGGCGTAGCCCTCGCCCGCAGGCGTCTTGTAGGACTTGGCGCCGTTCATGCTCACCGTCGCCTTGGCGTCGGCACCGTACTCGTTCACGAACGTGAGGTGGTCGGCCCTGTCCGGGTAGGCGACGCTCGTGGAGAGCGTGCCGTTGCCGTTGTCGGCCACCGTCACCGTGACGCGCAGCTGTCCCACGACGCCCTTGACGCCCTGGGGCATGGCACCCGTCTCGGTCACGGTGTAGGCGTGCTGGCCCACGTCTGCCTGCGTGTAGGCGAGCGCGTGGTCAAACGTGATGGTGCCGTCTGCCTCGTTCGTACCCGTGGCCACGAGCTTGCCCGCAGCGTCGGTCACGGTGAAGTGGAACTCGCCCGCAACCTGGTCGCGACCGCGCAGCACCTTCTCGGCCTTGATCGTTGCCTCGCCGCTTGCCCGGTAGGAGTTGGTCAGGTAGACCTTGGCCGGGTTCTCGACGCCGCTGTCGCCGGTCTTGTAGACGTACGCGGTGCCGTCGACCGTGGTCGTGGCCGTAAGCGTGCCCGCCCCGTCATCCGTGACCGCGATCCTCACCTTATGGACCTGGGAGTCGTTCGTGTAGCCGGCGCCGCCGCCACGGGTCTCGGTAAGCTCGAAGGCGTACGTCTTGTTCGCGTTGGCCTGCGTGAGGACGAGGCCATCATCCGGCAGGAGGTTCACGGCCGCCGCCACGCCGTCATCAGAGGCGGGAGAGTCGAAGACCTTGCCAGCTTCCGGGAGGCCGAGGAGGGCTGCGGACTCGCTGGCCGCAACCGCACCGTCCTCGTCCACGGCCTTGAGCGTGAACTGGAACTGGCCCGCCGCCATGGCGTGGCCGTCGAGCGTCTTCTCGAGCTTGAGGCCGCCGGCGACGCCGTAGTCGAGGTTGGAGTTGTAGGTATTCGTAAAGTCGCCATCCGAGACGATCGCGGGCACGGCACCTTCGACCACGAGGTGGCCGGCGCCGTCGTCGCGCACCGTCACCGTGAGGGTGGCCGTGTGGGTGTCCTTCTTAAGGCCGGCCGCACTCGCACCGTCCTCCGTCACGTCGAACACATAGGTGCCCGGACGGGTGAACGTCATGTCGCCGAAGCCGAAGGTGGCCTTGTTGCCGCTCGCCGGCTTGGATGCGGTCGCGGAGCCGTTGTACGTGACGCCGCTGGCATCCCCCTGCGCGAGCGTCATCGTGAACGAGAAGCTTTCGCCGTCTGCCCAGTCGCGGCCCACGAGCGTCTTGGAGAACAGGTTGTCCGTGTGGGCAACGTAGGTGTCGGTGGCATAGGCGTTGTTGAACGAGACGCTCGTCACGCCGGAGTCGAGCACGCCCGTAGCCTCGCTGCCGTCCTGGCCGTTCACCGTTGCGGTGTAGCCCGCGGCCGGCTGCTCGCGCACCGTGTAGCGCGCAGACTTCGAGAGGCGCGAGACAACGATGCGCTGTCCGGCCTTAAGCGTGAGCTGTGCCTTGCCTTCCGCGTCAAACGTCACGCTGACGTCCTCGGGCGTGTCCTGGCCTTCCGAATAGCGCTTGGCACCCAGCGTGCCGGCAAATGGCGTGCCGTCTGCGTTGCCAAGCGTGACGTCGAAGGTGAACTCGCGGTTGGGGTCGCCGCCCTCGACCGTCTTGGAAATCTCCAGGCTGCACTTCTCGGCCTTGACGGTGACGGTGTTGGTGTCATAGGAGTTCTCGCCCACCGTGACCTTCGCGGTGTTGGCGATCTCGTCGGTGCCCGCCTCGTCGGAGACGCCCGTCACACGGACCGTGAGCGTTACGGTGCCGCTTGCGTCTGTCGGCTGCTGCCCGAGGTCCCAGGTGACGGCCGTGCCGTCGGCAGAAGGCGTGCCGCCGTCAGAGGCGCTGACGAACTCGACGCCCTGCGGCAGGGTGTCCGTCACGCTCACGCGTGCATCGGCACCGGTGTTATTCACCCAGGCGAGCTCGTAGGTGATCTTATCGTCCGCGGAGACGGTCTGGCCGTCGATGCTGGCCTTGGCATCATCACCTGCGCGATAGACCTTCTTGGGAGTCTTGTAGATGTTCGTGAAGGCAAGGGTGTTGGAGGAGCGCTCTACGCTTGCCGCGAGCTGGCCGTTGCCCTTGTCCGCAACGCTGACGCGCACGTGCTTGACGCTCGTGTCATAGGCCGTGCTGGGCTTCGCGTCCGCCCCGCGGCTCTCGGCGACGTCGAACGTGAACGTGCCGGCGACCTTGAAGGTGATGTCGCCAAAGTCGGAGGCGTGGTTGGCCGCGTCACGGGAGATCACAAGGCCGCTCGCGTTGTCCGGAAGGGTGATGAGACCCTCCTTGACCGCATCTGCCGTGGCTTCGTCGCCAGGCGCAAGCGTGAAGGTGAACGCATCGCCCTCGTCCCAGTCGCGCGCGCTGCCGTCCTCGTTCACGAGGCTCTTGGTGACCCTGAGGCTTGCGGAGCCGTCGAGCGAGCCGGTGGCCTCGTAGGCGTTCGTGAACGCGGCGGTGGACGTCTCGTTCTCGGCGATGGTGCCCGTGGCATTGTCGGAGGAGGTGACGTAGCCGGTCGCCTCGTCCTCGCACACGGTGTAGGTGGTGCCCGCTGGCAGCCCCCTCACGAGCAGCGAGTCACCGTCGCCGAGCGTGAGCTTCTTGCCATTGAAGACGTAGAGGCCCTCGGCAGAAGCGCCGCCGTCATAGGTGCCCGTGCAGCCGTAGTTGCCGGAAAGGGCGTTGCCGGCCGCGTCCTTGAGATTGATGGAGAACGTGAAGCGGCCTGCCTTGCCTGCCGTGAGGGAGCCGTCCGCCACGACCGTCTTCGTGATGCGCAGGCTTCCCACGCCCACGCGCGTGGAGGTCTGGTTGGTCGTGACCTCGGGGTCGTCGCCGGGCCGCACCGTGGCGCTGTTCAGAAGCGTCGCGCCGGCAGCGCCCGGGAGCACGCGGACCTTGAAGCAGACCGTGCCCTCCTCCCCGGACTGCTTGTTCCCAAGCCTCCAGGTGAGCTTGCGCATCTGGGCGTCATAGGTGGCGCCCGCGCCGGCAGAGCCCTCGACGAGCTCCGTGTTGTCGGGCAGCACGTCCGTCACCACGATGTCCGCGGCGGTGTCGGTCGTGTTCTTCCAGCCCACGGTGTAGGTGAGCTCCTCGCCCGCCTGCGCGCTCGAGGCGGGCGTGCCGGAGCCGTCCGTGACGCTCTTCGTGGGAACGTAGTTCGTGACGGAGTCAGAGGAGTAGCTGGGCCTGTCGCCCACCTTGACCGTCGCCGTGTTCTCGATCGCAACGACGTTGCTGCCGTCAGCCACAGCGGTCGCAAGCGCCTTGCTCGTCACGCGAACGACGACGTGGACGCTGCCAGACGCGCGGGCCTCGCGGTTGGCAAGCGACCAGGAGACGGTCTTGCCGTCCGAGCCAAGCGTGCCGCCGTCCGTGGCGGAGACGAACTCAACTCCTGCGGGCAGGACGTCGGTGACGCTGACGTTGGCGGCACAGGAGTGGCCGTCCGCGTCGGTTGCGTTGTTGATCCACTTGATGGAGTAGGAGTAGGTGTCGCCCACGCTCAGGAGCTTGCCGTCGATGTCGACGTTGGGCTGGGAGGTCGCGGAGACGGTCTTGACCTTCTCGTAGGTGTTGTAGAAGTCAAGCGAACCCGTGGTGCCGCCCGTGGTGCTGTAGTACACGACGGGCGTCAGCGCGCCCTTGCCGTCGTCGGTCACGATTACCTTGAAGCGACGCGTGGGCTGCACGCCAGTCGAGGGACGGACGCCGTCAGGCATGTGGTCGAGGTCCTCCTCGAGGGCACAGTCGAACGTGTAGGTCGCCGTGCCGTCGTCGTTGAAGACCTTTGTGCACAGACCCTGCTCGGCACTCTTCAGCAGGTTCACGACATTCGCGTCGCTGCCGCTCGTGTCTCCGGAGTCGCCAAGGGTGAAGGTGACGGGAGAGATGTCGACCCTGCCGGCCACTCCGTCAGAGGCAGCCTCGTTCGTGCCCTGCTGGACGATGACCTTGGAGCCGTCACCCTTGAAGAGCGCGAGGTTGAACTTGAACTCGCCCGCGGCCATGTCACGGCCCGTGAGCGTCTTTGTGGCGTTGATGTCTTCGAGCGTGCCGCTGGCCGCGTAGGTGTTCTCGAAGGCGCACTCGAGGCCCTGCTTGTCGATGGCCGTAATGACGTTGCCTGCGACATTGCCGTCCTCGTCATATCGCTGGGCAGAGACGTCGAGCAGCAGCGCCCTGCCGTCCTCGGAGAGGCGCGGCGTCACGGAGACGACGTAGTAGTGCGAGTCATACGTGTAGCCGGGATCGCCCTCATTGGCCTCGCTGACCTTGAACTTGAAGGTCTTGTCGGCGTCCGCGCTCTCGAACTCGACGCCATCGAGGATGCTCGTGCACGAGAAGCTCGAGGTGGATTCGCTGCCGCTGTCGTCAGAGACGTTCTCGGCCTCGTTGTTTTTGAACGTGACCTTGCCGTCCTGCGAATCGTCGAGGGCCCGAAGCTTGGCGTCTGCCCCCTCGTCGCCTTCATAGGCCTCGGCCACGAAGGAGAACTGGCCCTCGCGCAGCCTGCGGCCCGTGAGCGTCTTCTTGACGTAGACGCCGCCCTGGGCGCCGAGCGTGGTCGAGGTCTCGTAGGTGTTCGAGAACGTGTTGCCGCCGTTGTCGGTCGACAGCGTGGGCCTCGCCACGAGCACGCCGCCGTTGTCGAAGACCTCGACGCTGACCTTGAGGGTGTGGGTGTCATACTCCCAGCCCGCGGGGCCGTTTGCGACGCGCTCGTTGACCTCGAACCTGTAGGTGCCAACCTTGGTGAACGTCATCTGGGAGAACGAGACCGTCTGGGAGTGACCCTTCCGGATGGTGCCGGAGGTGGACGCGCTCATACCGTCCTGTGTCAGGCCGTCCGCCTTGACCTCGCCGCTCGCAATGGCGCTCTTCGTCGTGTCGTCCGCGGCCGTCAGGTCGAACGTGAACGTCTCGATGGCGTCGGCACCCGCGACGGCCTTCTTGACCTGCGGCGTGTAGGTCGCATAGCCAGACTCGTCGATCTTGTAGGTGTTCGTGAACGGCACGGAGACCTTGCCGGAGCGATCCTCGGAGTTGGTGGTGCACGTCTTCTCGTCAACCGTGACCGTGGCACCGTCGTCGCCGGACTTGGTGACGGTCGTCGTGGCGCTCATCGTGCCGTCGGCGTTGTCGGACACGGCGATGGTGACGGTGTAGACGGTCTCGTCATAGGTGTATCCAGCAGGGATCTGATCGGGCTTGACCTCGGAGACCTCATAGGTGTAGACGTTGCCAGCGTCATCCTGCGTGAAGGAAAGGCCGTTTGGGATGAGCGAGACGGACGTCCGCCCGTAGCCCATCTCGTTGGTGGAGAAGGTCTGCCCCTCGTCCGTCGGGATGCCGAGCTTCTGGGCGGCGCTGGCCGCAGGGGTCACGAGCTGGAGCCCAGTCTGGGTCTCCACGTAGCTATTCCTGGCCTTGACGAGGAACAGGAAGCTGCGCTTGGGGTCACCGGTGGCATCCCCCTGCTGCTCGAGCGTCTTGGTGACGTCGAGGCCAGCCTTGGCACCATAGTTAAGCGAAGCGACGTAGCGGTTCGCGAAGGCAACCGTCGCAGGTACGTCGCGGTCGGAGGCGTCGCGCGTGTCGAGCGTCTGGACAGGCTTGCCGAGCTCATCGAGGTCGGAGGCAGTAAGGGCACTCCCCTTCTCGGCGATGAGATTGTCGACGGACGCGCCCTTGTAGACACGCGTGAGCGCATAGAGGTTGTCGGAGTCATCGAGGCCCACGGAGACGGTCACAAGCGCAGAGCCGGTGTTATTGATGTCATAGCTGACGCCGTCCTTCGTGGTGCCAGAACCGTCCTCGGACACGATGAAGGCGCGGGTCTTGCCCACCTGGTCCTGGGTGAGCGTGCCCGCAAGCAGGCTCGTGGACCCATTGGCGTCTGAGAGACTCGCTGTCACGTCCTTCGCGGCGTCCGGGCAGGTGAGGTTCTCGACGGCCGGGATGTTGACCTCGTAGCCATCGAGGGGGACGGACTTGATGTGGACGCTCACGTCCCTGCCCTTGAGGTCCGAGCCATACATCACCTTCGTGACGTTGATGCCCGCATAGGTCATCTTGGCGCGGAAGAGGTTCGTGAAGGCCGCGGCGTCCGTCACGGAGCGGTCCTGTGGCGTGGCGGCCGTGGAGTTGTCATAGCTCACCGTGACCTTGAGTCTGCTCGAGGGCGTATCGGAGAAACCGTCCGACTCGTACGTGTCCGTCACCATGAACGTGACGGTCGAGACGTGCGAGTCATAGGTGACGTTGCCCGCCGATCCGGGATTCTCGGAGACGTTGAAGACATAGGTGCCGGGACGCGTGAACGTGAGCTTGCCGGCGGGGTTCTGCACGTCGAAGCTGGCGCGTGCCGTGGCGACAGACCCGCTCGCGTCCGCAGGCTTGGCGATGGAGGTCGTCTCCCTCGCCGCCACGCCTGTCACGTACCCAGACGTGATGGCAGAGGAGGTCTCGTCGTTTGCGGGAGTGAGCGTGAAGTCGAACGTCTCGTCATCGCCCCAGGCACGACCCTTGAGCGTCTTCTGGACCATGATGGGGCCAGAGGTCGTCGGCGTGGTCGCATAGCTGTTGGTGAAGTGCGGACGCTCACTCAGGGACGTGCCCTGCTCGGTATAGACCTCGCGCGAGACGTTGATGCCCGCGCCCGCCTGCCTGACGCGCACGACGAAGTAGTACACGCCGGAGTCATAGGTGACGCCCGCCTCGCCCGTGTCCTCCTCGCTCAGGCGATAGACGTAGCAGCGGTTGGCGTCGTTGTCCGTCGTGTACGAGACAGACGGGAACAAGACCAGGCCAGACGCGTTGTTGGTCACGGTCGCGACAGAGCCGTCGCTGCCCTGCGGCATGGGCACGCTCGAGGCGTCGAGGTCATAGCTGTCCTGCTTGGGCTTGGGCCATGTGGCCTCGGAGTCCGAGAAGCCACCGAGGGCCTCGAGCCGGAAGGTGAACTCGCCGTCGGAAAGCGCGTGCGAGCCGCTCTGGTCCTCGAGTGCCTTGAGGGCCTCGAACGTGATATCTTGCTCCGTCTCGTTGTAGATGTTCGTGAACGAGGCGCACTTGTTGCCCTCGACCTGCTCGTAGCTCACCGCGCCGGCCGCAGTCTCCACGCGGCGCTCGAGCTTCGTGCTCGTGACGGCAAGCTTGCCCGCGCCGTCGCCGGCGACAACCACGGTGACCCTGTACTCGTCACCCGAGTACGTCATGCCGTCCGCGCGTTCATAGGGAATGAGCTCGTTGAGCGTGTAGGTGTAGGTGCCGGGCGTGTCGTAGGTGATGTCGCCAAAGCCGACGGGGCTCGTGGTGTCGCCACCAGCCTCGGCAAGGTCGTCCTTGGTGAGGTCGCGGTCCAGGTAGACGTGGTCGTTGTGCTCGTCTGTCTTCGCGCCGTCAGGCATGGGCGTGCCCAGTGCCGCCTTGAGGCGGATCGTGAACTTGTCGTCACCAGACCAGTCGCGTCCCGTAAGCGTCTTGGTGGCAACGAAGCTGCCGCTCGTGAGCGTAGCGGGTATAGGGGTGTAGTTGTTCGTGAACGTCAGTCTGTTGTTCTGGGAGATGTCGCCGGAGCTGGTCGTCTCGACGATCGTGCCGGAGATGGCATCCCCCTCTCCCTGCTGCTCCTCGCTGCCCTTTTTTCTGCTCACGAGCGAGAAGCCGAGGTCCTCATGCTTGCCCGTCTCGGTCACGGTGAAGTCGTCGCCTGCGGCAAGGCCGTAGACGCGAATGGTCTCCCCTGCCTTGATGGAGTGCTTGTCGCCGGCCTTGAGCTTGAAGGAATCGCCCACGGCGTCGCCCGAGGCGTCGAAGACCTGCGCGTCGTACTCCTGGGTGTTGTTGATGGCGCTTCCGAGCGGTCCGTTCGAGGGAAGCCTAAACGTGTACTCGAAGGTGAGGTCGTCGCCGTTGGCGTCTGTCGAAGGCGCCGTCACGCCAGAATCAGACGTCACCTGCTTCGTGACCTCGAGTCGCGCGATGCGTTGGTCCGTGTACTGGACGCCCGTGGCGGAGGTGAAGAGTTGGTTGAGCCTCATGGTGCCGAGGTCGTCGCCCTTCTCGGGCTTGCCGTCCTGCTGGATTCGCATGCGGTTGATGCCCGTGTCCGCATAGATGATGGGCAGGCTGCCGTCGGACGTGACGTACTTGAGGACATCGCCCGAGGAGGACGCCTCTGGGCTGTAGCTCATCTTCATGGGGTTGGTGTTGACGTCTGCCGGGGTGATTCCCTGCGCCGTGCACTTGCCCCAGCTGAGGCCGTCTTCGGTCTCCGTGGCGCTCTCGAGCGTACCGGCGACCTTCGCGAGCGTCTCGTCGACCGAGTCTCTGGAGCCATACTGGGACAGCGCGCTCAGAAGCGAGCCGGGGCCGCTCATGCTGCGGACGCCATCTCCCTCGCTGCCAGCGTCGACGTAGACGCCCGAGTTGTCGACGATGACCTTCGTGACCGTGTCGTTGGCGTGATAGCCGTCCGGGGCACCGGTCTCCGCCAGGTAATAGATACCGTTCGTGAGCGCCCTCTTGTTCGTGGAGTCCAAGGGGAAGCTTGCGGCTCCCCCAAGGGAGTACGGGAAGGTCATCGAGCCGGTCGTGACGCTGTCGATGGGCTGCGCGCCTTCCTTTACCCTGCAGTTGCCGTTTCCGTCATCCTCGACCGAGTCGGCCGCGTAGAGGGAGAAGGTGGCACCGGAGACGGGGTTTCCCTTCTCGCCCACCTTCTGGACGAAGAGACGGTTCTGGACGTTGGTGACGAGCAGCTTCGCGGCAAACTGGCGGGTAAAGTTGTCTGTGTCGACGCGGACGGTGTTGTCCTCCGTGGCGCCGTCGAGGGTGTTGGCGGTGGTGTAGTAGACGGCAACGGTGTACTTGGCGTTTGCCATCTGGTCGCTGGCCATCATGTAGGCGTAGTCGCGCGCGTCACCAGGCAGGTCGTTGAGCTCGACCTGGTACTGGCCGCTCGTCGTGAGCGCGAAGGTGGAGCCGCCCTGCTGCCGGACGGCCTTGATGGCACCGGCGAGGTCTCCGTTGCCGACGGTCTCGTAGCCGTTGACGGCGTCTCCCACGAGAGCCTTCCACGTACCGTCGTCGTCCTTCATGTAGACGACAGCGAACATGGTGCCCTTGCTGGTCGAGGGCTTGATGGCACTCGAGCCGTCCGCGGCCCTGAGGTCGCTTGGCGCAGTGAGCGTCTCCTTCGAGGCGACGTAGCCGCCGTTGAGCCACATGCGGTTGACCGTGAAGCCATCCTGCGTGTCTGTGGGGGACTGCAGCGCGCCGCCGCTGCTGCCACCCTCGTGCTGCGACCTGACGTACTCGAGGTGCATCGTTCCGTCATACGACGTGACGCTCGAGTGGTAGCCGTCGGGCACGCCGATCTCCTTGAGCACGAAGTGGGTCGTGCCGGCGTCCGCCTCCTTGTCGAAGGAGATCACGGAGTGGTCGTTGACGTTCGTGAAGTAGAGCTGGCCGTTGGCGTCGGTCGTGCCCGTGGCGATGGGGTCACCGGAGACGTTGTAGTTCTCGTTGGCCTCGTAGAGCTCGAACTTGGCGCCCTGGACGGGGTTGCCGTTCTGGTCGACCTTCAAGAGCTCGGAGACGGGCTGGGTCACGAGGTTGAACTTGAGGTGCATGTTGGAGGCGACGGCCCCGCGCTCTAGGTAGTAGAACTTGAGCGTATGCTGGGAGTCGGCCGCGAAGGTGTCGCCAGAGAAGTTGTCGGTCGACACTCCCGCTGCCTCGAAGAGGCTCTTGAGCGTGCCCACGCTCTTGTCGTTGACCTTGACGTCTCCGGTGGGAAGTTGATGTTGAGCGCGGCGGGGTCGTGGATGCCACCGAGGTCGCCCACGAGGACGTCATCGATGTAGACCCAGACGTCGTCGTCTCCGGAGAATTCGAACTCCATGTCGCGGGTGTTGCCGTTGTAGTCGGTCATTCCAGCGACGCCGTTTTCTGCCGGCTGGATGAACTGCGTGGACATCGACAGGCCGAAGTGGTGGTTCAAGGTCGAGGACTCCGCGCTGGTGTTGGCATCAACCTGGCTGGCGGAGTTGAACGGGAAGAACATGCCGTTGATGCCAACGTACTTCACTGCAGCGCTGTCGTAGACCTTGAACGAGTTGGTCGCGGCGTCATAGGACGCGAAGTTATGCTGGCTGTCGTACTCGTAATAGCCATCAATGGTCTGGAGCAGACCCTTCACGCCGAGGTGCGCCTCCTTGCCCGGCTGGGTGCTCCAGTCGAAGAGGTAGGCAAGGGACTCGGAGGTGTAGGAGCGGCGGCCGCTCCTGTCTGACCCATGCGTGCCTGCAGTGATCTGGGGATAGCCGTCGTCTGACAGCGTGCTCGAGACATAGCTGGTTGGGGCGCCACTGCCACTCCAGCCGTTTATGCCAGCTCCGTTTCCGCCACTGAACTGAAGCTGATGGCCCGAATTGATGCCGGAGCTGCCAGAGATGGAGTTGGACTGGGCATCCGTGACCCAGTAGTCGAACAGGTTGATCGTCGTGCCAGACGGCGAGACCGTCGAGACGGTGGTCTCGGGAATGGCAAGCGCCGGGGACGGCGCGCCGACAAGTCCGATGATGGCGACGAATGCTCCCGCCGCCAGGGCGACGCCAAAGTGGCGAACGCGGCCAAAGGCCTTGCGCACACCTTGCGGACTTCTCGCGATATGCCTGCTCAACATGGTAATTCTCCCCACTTCAAGTGAAGCCGGGAGAGCGCCTCTCACCCCCCCCCCGCGTCTCGCCTCATCAATAGCACTACGTAATATATTACTACTGGGGGGGGGTTTATGAAGTAGACCTGAACAGGGGGATTGAACTATCGGTGAGTTTTGCGGAGGGTGGCTGGGGACCGGCACACGGTCTCTACTCCCCGTGCACGACGACCTCGAGGCCGGCAGACTCGACGAGCGAGACGATGCGTCCGACGTCCGCCTCGGTAAGCGGGGGCACGTCGGCCATCTCGTAGGGCAGGCCCACGGAAGCGTACTTTGCCTGCCCCAGCTGGTGGAACGGCAGCACGTCGGCCCGTCGTATGCCCAGCTCAGCGGCGTGACGCGCGTTTGCGAGTACGCACGCGTCGTCATCGGTATAGCCGGGGATGATGGGCATGCGAGCCACGACATACCCGCCAGCTGCCATGACACGCGCGAGGTTGGCGTCGCGCGCGGCGGGGTCGATGCCCGTGACGGCAAGGCTCCGCCTGCGCTCCGCGATCTTGAAGTCCACGAGAAAGGCGTCGCACGCCGCCACGAGGCGCTCGGAGGCGACGGCAAGCGGAGTGGCGAGCGTCGTCTCGATCGCCGTCGACGCCCCGCCCGCATGGCAGAGCTCGAGCAGCGCCAGAACGGCGCGCTGGCGAGCGGCGCCAGCCAGGCACTCGCCGCCACTCACGGTGACGCCGCCTCCGCTCTCCTCGTAAAACGGCAGGTCGCGGAGGAGCTCGGCGGCCAGCTCGTCCACGGCACGCCACTGGCCGAGAAGCTCTTTGGCGGCCGCCGGGCAGCGCTCGGGCGGCGTGTCGCAGGGGGCGCCGTTTGCGTCTCGGCGCCCGTCCGCGCGCACCGAGCAGCCCAGGCAGAGCCTCTCGTGCCAGCTGACCTCGGGCTCAAACGAGAGGTTCTCGGGGTTGCAGCACCACGGGCAGCGAAACGGGCAGCCCTTCGTGAAGGCAACGGAACGAATGCCGCCGCCGTCGTGAAGCGAGAAGCGCTGGACGTTCGTGACGCACAGCCTGAGGGCGCCGTCTGCCGCGCCGCCCGCAGCGGTCGCTCGCCCGTCCGCGCTACAGCACATGCTCGGTCCTGTTGATGATGTCGTCCTGCAGCGTGCGCGACAGCTCCACGAACAGGGCGCTGTAGCCCGCCACGCGCACCACGAGGTCGCGGTGGCGCTCGGGGTGCTCCTGGGCATCGACGAGCGTGGCGCGGTCCACGACGTTGAACTGGATGTGCTGAATGCCCAGGCGCGAGAAGGCCCTGACGTAGGCCGCGAGCTTGGCCAGGCCCGCCTCGCCCTCAAGCGTCGAGGGCGAGAACTTCACGTTGAGCAGGCTTCCGTTGCTCTCGAGCGCGTTGTTGAGCTTGCTCACGCTCATGAGGCTCGCCGTGGGACCGTGGGCGTCGCGCCCGCACATGGGAGACAGGCCGCCGTCGGCGAGCTGCTCGTGGGCGTGGCGGCCGTCGGGCGTGGCGCCGCAGGCAGCCCCCAGCGGGATGTGGGCGCTCACGGTGTAGCTGCCGGGCTGGAAGTGCCCTTCTCGCACGTTCTCGTAGCGCTCGACCTCATGGGCGTAGAACTCGAGGAAGTGCCTCCCGAGAAGGTCCACCTCGTCCACGTCGTTTCCGTACTTGGGCATGCGGCTCAGGATCGTCTGGCGCAAGAGCTCGTCGCACTCGCCTGCCCAGTCGCGCCCCATGGCGGCCGTGAGCTCGGCGTAGGTCGTGATGGGCTCCACGCGCCCGCCTTGGCCGTCCTCGCCCAGCACGCCGCGGCGCAGGGTCACGAGCGAGTCGGCGAGGTTGGCCGTGCCCACGCCTTGCACGCCCGAGGGGTTGTAGCGCGCCCCTCCCTCCGTGACGTCTTTGCCCTGCGCGAGGCAGTCGGCAACGAGGCACGACAGCAACGGCGTGGGCGAGGTCACGCGATGCGCGAGGTCGCACGTGTCGCAGCCGCGCACCATGAGCGAGACGTAGCGGGATATCGTGGCCTCCACCGCACGCTCGAGCTCGGCGTAGCTCGCAAAGCCCTGCGGGTGGGCGGCCAGCGCAAGCTCGAGGCAGCGAAGCATGTTGAACATCGAGATGTCGTGCAGGCCGTACATGCGCCCGGGGATGGACAGCTCCACGCAGCCCACGACGGCGTAGTCGCGCGCGTCGGTCTCGGACACGCCGCGGCTCATGAACGCGCGGACGTTGACCTCGTCGTTGAACAGCTGCGGCAGGCCGTCTCCCAGGCGGATGATCTCGCACGCTTCGCGCAGCAGCACGTCCGGCGTGCCGGCGTGCACGCGCATGGACAGGTTGGGCTGCGGCAGGCGCGTGTCTCGCTGGACGTCGAGCAGAAGCTGGCTCAGCTCGTTGGAGGCGTCATGCCCCCTCTCGTCCACGCCACCCACCACAAGGTTGAAGCCGATGGGGAAGCCCGCGAAGAAGCGGGCGCTCTCCGTGGAGCGAATGGCCACGATGGTGTTGAGCTTGAGGTAGAAGCACTGGATGAGCTCGCGGATGTCCTCGGGCGCGGCGCCGGCGGCAAGGCTTGCCTCGTAGTAGGGCCACAGATACTGGTCGGCGCGGCCCAGCGACAGCGACGAGGCGTTGCTCTCGTGCATGAGGGCCACCTCGGTGAGCCACACGAGTTGGATGGCATCCGTGAGGTCACGCGCCGGCTCGCCGGCGATGTGGGCGAGCACCTCGGCGATGCGCTCGAGCTCGGAAGCGCGGGCCGGCTCGGCCTGCGGGACGAGCTCGCGAACGGCGCGCTCGTAGCGACCGATGTAGGCAATCATGGCCTCGAGCGAGATGACGGCCGCGCGCAGGAAGGCGTTGCCGGGCTCCGCGGCGGCTCGCGCGCGGGCGCGCTCGAGGATGGCGCCGTAGCCGCAGGTGAGCACGAGCGGGAAGTCGCAGATGATGTGCCCCTGGCCCTTGTCGGTCTGTGCCACGGAGAAGACCTTGTCGGCCTCGGCCGCCGCAACGTCGGCGTCCAGGTGGGCGCGGTACCAGTCGTTGAGCGAGCGGCCGCTCCAATACGGGAGGAGCTCCTCGCGATACTCGTTCTTGTCGGCCTCAGAGATCTCGAAGCGGTCCTGTGGGCGCGTGGGGAAAACGTCCAGCTCGTCTGCGATCCAGTAGGGGCTCATCTCGGGAGAGACGACGCCCGCACGCGACGTGGCGCTGCGGTTTCCCACGATGAGGTCGGCGTTGCCAATCACGATCTCGTGCTTGGCCAGGACGTTTGCCACGGCAAGCGCCCGGCGCACGACGACGGGCTCCCCTTCCGTCTGCCGCCAGCTCTCCGTGTAGAGGCGGGCGCGCTCGAGCGAGACGACGCGCGGGGTGGAGAAGATCTCGTCCTTCATGGCCTGCATGCGGGGCGTGAGCATGGGCTCTCCCATCAGACGTGGTTGTGGGGCTGAGTTGGCGTGGCACCTTCCCGGTTGGCGCGGCGCCCTCCCAATTGGCCCCAAAGTAGTCTGTTTTCTCCTAGTTTGCAAGCCGCTAGGCGCGATTCTCGGCGTAGTTATGCGTATTTATCCCCAATTGGTATACTTACGGACAAGGAGCGACCGCCAAGGAGGATCGATGTTTCCAGAGGAGCGCCGCGCGCAGGTTGCGCGCATCATCGACAAGACGGGCCGCGTCACCGTCTCGGAGCTTGCGAGGCGCTTCGGCGTCACGGAGGACCTCATGCGCCGCGACCTCAAGCAGCTTGCCGAGGAGGGCCGTTGCCAGAAGGTCTACGGCGGGGCCACGCGCGTGGAGAACGTGCGCGAGCGGCCCATGAGCGCCCGCATCGACCAGCACGCCGGCGAGAAGCTCGCCATCGCGCGCAAGGCGCTGCCGCTCGTGGGGCCCGGCCAGACCGTCTACCTCGACATGTCGAGCACGTGCGTCCAGCTCGCCCGCCTTATCGCCAGCTCGGGCGTGGAGTGCACGGTCGTGACGCCCATGGTCGACGTGCTCGTGGCGCTGGCCGGCGCGCCCGGCGTCACCACGCTGTGCTGCGGTGGCACGATGCGGGCCGACCTCTCGGGCCTCACGGGCTCGATCGCGCTCGACGTGGTGGGGCGCTTCCGCTTTGACGCCGCGTTCATGGGCGCGTACGGCATGGATGCCGAGACGGGCGAGGTCAGTACGTTCGACGCCGACGACGGCGCGCTCAAGGCCGCCGCCATGGCGAGGGCGAGCCAGGCGTACCTCCTGTGCGAGTCCGCCAAGTTCAGCGCGTTCGGCACGTACCGCTTCGCGAGCCTCGCGGACTTCGACGCGCTCGTCTGTGACGCCGAGACGGGCACCGGCGTCGACCGCGTCCGCTCGCTGGGCGTGGACGTCCTGTAGCGGAGAGTCACCCGCCGTCGTCCTCTCCCGCCGTCGTCCTCGCCGAGAATGAATATCGGGACAAACCGGCCAGCAAAACCGCAGTTGGCGATTGCGAAATTGTCCCAAGTTTCATTCTCGGCGATCGCAAGAGGCTAGGGAATGACGCCGTAGGCACGCAGCTTGCGCTCCATGACGGAGCGGTTGCCTGCGTCCGCGGCTGCTATTCTCGCCACGAGAATCCCGTGCGCGGTAATGGCGGCCTCACGCTGGCGCTCGGCCATCATGGCGGTCACGGCACCGTCTGGACCATTTAGCAGCTCGTACTTCTGGCGACCATCGACCTCAAGGTCGACAAGCGTGCCGTCCGGGCGGCGCAGGACGATGTCAAGCCGATACGTCTTGCCGGGCATCTCAAGGTCTGCCACCACGAGCTGCAAATCGTAGATGGGAACGCCCAGGCTGATGACCGTGGCCCGCGCTATGGACTCGGCACCGCTCTCGGCACGTCCATCCGCCGATTCGAGCACCTGACGAACGTACCGAATGCCGCGACCTCCCGCATGCCAGCCCAGGTAGCGCCCGAGCTTCTCGCGCGTGGACACGCTCTCTCGCAAGGCACCATCCGCGATCACGAGAGCCTCGGCGAACGGGAGGCTCCGAAGGCAGTCGTAGAGCATTCGCTCCGGCGAGCTCACCCTAACGCCGTCGATCATCCTCCACTCGGCGGCCTTCGCCTGGTGGTGGCACGTGTAGCCCTTATCCTGTCCGCCCGCCCTGCACGGAGTTGTGTAGTGGACCTTGCCAAGGCAGGAATAGGAGACCGACAGACCGTAAAACAACGCGGCCGTCTGGTGCGAGAAGACCCAAGCAGGATGAAGCGCGGCAAGAGTCTTCGCCACGCAAAGGTTGCGAGCGTCGGGAGTTAGCTCGCGCCAGAGGTCCGATCGAGCATAGAGCCCCGGATGAGGGGACACGAGAAGCCCGGCAACCGCGAGCCTCGAGAGGGGCCGAGCATCCGCGACGTCTGCCCGTGCGAGCAAGACTCCCCTCTCCTCGCATGCCTTCAGAGCCGATGCGATTGAAGCGGGGATACGGGTTGCCATGGCCGCCCTCCGTGCGATCTCGCGGGGAGGACACGGTCTCGATGGGAGCCGGCCCACGGCCTCATGGCTCGTCCTCAGTACGCCCCTTCTACCCACAGAGACGGCACGCCATACCCGGGCATGTCAACTGCCCCGCGAGAATGAAAATCGGGACAAACCAAGCAGCAAAACCACAGTTGGCGATTGCGCTCATGTCCCAATATTCATTCTCGGCGGGGCGGGGCTACTCCTCGTCCAGGGCGGGGGTCTCGTCCTCGTTGAGGGAGATGTCCTTGAGCTTGCGCTCCATGACGTTCGTGCGCGTCGTGATGATGCCATCGACCGTGCGGCCGGCGAGGTCGATCTGCTGCTTGGCGCGGCGCAGCTCGGCCTGGTACTTGGGCAGCTCCGCCTTCACGGCCTGCAGCACGCGCAGCACCTCGTCGGTGCGGCGCTGCAGGTTGAACGTCTGGTAGGCCATCTCGAGGCTGCTGAGCAGCGCGGCCATGGTGGAGGGGCCTGCCACGTTCACGTGCCAGTCACGCTGAAGGGACTCGATGAGCCCGGGCATGTTCACGACCTCGGCATACAGTCCCTCGAACGGAAGGAACATGATGCCGAAGCTCGTCGTGGCGGGCACGCTCACGTACTTGGTGGAGATGTCTCTGGCCTCGGCCTTGATGCGGGCCTCGAGCTGTTTGCGCGCCGCGGCCACGGCCTCGCGGTCACCGTCGTCGAGCGCGTCTCTCAGCTGGGCGTAGAGGTCGCCGGGGAACTTGGCGTCAATTGGCAGCCACACGGGCTCGCCCTCCTCCACCGGCAGCTTCACGGCAAACTCGACGCGCTCGGTGCTGCCGGGCTTCGTCGCGACGTTCTCGGCGTACTGGGTGGGCGCGAGCACCTCGGACAGGATGGCGCCCAGCTGGACCTCGCCCAGGATGCCGCGCGTCTTGACGTTCGAGAGCGTCTTCTTGAGGTCTCCCACGCCAGCGGCGAGCGCCTTCATGTCGCCGAGGCCCCTGTACACGGCCTCGAGGTTGTCGCTGATCTGCCTGAACGAGGCGGTCAGGCGGTCGTTGAGTGTCTTGGAGAGGCGCTCGTCCACCATGGTGCGGATCTCGTCGAGCTGCCTTTGCGTGTCCTGGCGGATGAGGCGCAGCTGCTCGGCCGTGTTTTGGCTCACGCCCTGGAGCTGCTGCGTCGTGGCCTGGACGTTCGAGGCGAGCTGCTGGGTGACGTCACGGCGCATGCCGTCCACCCGATTGCCCGCCTGCTCGATGCCGCGCGCGGCCGCGTCAAGCGAGGCCCTCGTGGCGGCGGCGTCGGACGCCTGCTGCGTCTTGAGCGAGGAGATCTGCGCGCTCGTGCGCTCGAGGTAGGCGGCGAGCGTCTGCTCGTCCACGCCGGCGGGGCCAGACGGCCCCTTGCCCGCGCGCATGACGGCAACGGCCGCCACGACGACCGCCGCGGCGGCAACGAAGACCGAGAACAGCTCTATGGGACTCATGGGCATCTCTCCTCACGCTGGAACCTGCAAAAGGGACTGCCCCTTTTGCAGGTCATTCGAAGTCGTAGCGGGTGACGACGGGCTGGCCGGACTCGTCGGCGAGCTCGACGCAGACGAAGGCGCAGGTGACGCGGCTCCATCCCTGACGGCGCAGGACGTGGGCGTAGAAGCGAGCCTGCATCTCGTGGCGCTCGCGGATCTGGCCGAGCGTGAGGCCGTGGTCGCCGGTCTTGTAGTCCACGAGAAGCGCGGGCGCATCTGCCTGCGGCAACGGCGCGTCGGTGGCAAGCAGGTCGATGGCGCCCTCGAGGTCATGTCCCAGCGGAGAGTCGACCCCGCAGAAGAACGGGACCTCGGCCCTCACGCACGCGTGCGACAGGGCCTCGGCGCGAATGTCGCTCGCCTCCCAGCGCGCAAGCGCGGCGTCCAGGCGCGCGCGGTCGCGGCGCGTGACGCCGTAGGCCTTGGCCACGAGCGAGACGCGGGCGTCGTCCGGCGCGTGGCCCGTCTCGACCATATAGCGGGCGAGCTCGTGAAACGCGCTGCCCAGGCAGGTGGCGCGGTCCGCGTCGTCGGTGTCGGCAGGCTCCCCGTCGTCGTCCTCGAGAATGACCGGCGCGCGGCGCGGGCTCGGGGCGATGGGCTCCTCACCCGCAGGCACGAGGCCCAGACGGGCGCGGTCTGCCTCTGGGAGCGGCAGGCACTCGGGCAGCTCGAGCACCTCGTCAAGCGACGAGGGTCCCTCCTCGGAAGCCAGGACGGCGTGGGCGCTCGAGTAGCTGAAGACGCCCTGGCGCGGGCGCCAGTTTCCAAGCGGCGCGTGCGTCTCGGCGTCGATGTCATAGACGAGAAACGACTCGCGGGCCGCCTCTCCCCCATCGCCCGCAGGCTCCGCGTCCGAGGAGGGCCCGAGCGTGCCACCCGCATCGACCTCGACCGACCCGTCTGGCAGAAGCGTGGCGTCGACACAGCGAACGAGGCCCGCGGCCCGCCCGCCATACTCGAACGCGCCCTCGCCGGCGACGGGTCGCTCGCCAAACACGGTGGCCGCGATCTGCTGCGTCATGGCCGGCGACAGCTCGCCGCCCTTCTTCTCGGTGGCGGAGAGGCAACAGATGACGCACTCCCTCGCGCGCGTGAGCGCCACGTAGAGCAGGCGTCCGTCCTCGCGGGCCTCGGCCTCGGTGCGGGTCGTCTCCATGAGCGAGCGCCACTCGAGCGCGGTGTCGCAGTCCGCAGGGCCCGTGGGCGCGTCCTCGCCAAGGTCTGGCACCTTGAGCCCGGAAGGGGCAAGCGACAGCAGCTCGCGCGAGCCGTCGCGCATGGACAGCAGGCGGGGCACGGGATGGCTGACCTCCGAGCCGCAGCAGCCCACGACGGCCACGACATCGAACTCCAGGCCCTTCGAGGCGTGGGCCGTCATGAGGCTCACGGCGTTGAGGCCCTCGCCGGACAGCGACGCCGGCCCCTCCTTGACGGCCTCGAGCCAGCGCGAGAACTCGTCGGCGGCGAGAATGGCATCGAGCGCGTGGGGCTCGGCGAGCTCGCGGACATGGCGAACGGCGGCGAGCACGTTGGCGGCCACGGCACGGCCGGAGACGCCCTGGCGCTCGAGGCGCGCGAGCCAGCCGGACTCGCGGATGGCCATGAGCAGGACGTCTGCCACGGGCAGCTTGCCCACACGGTTCCAGGCCCGCGTGATCACGCGGCGGGCGTGGAGCAGGCGCTCGGAGGGAGCGGCCGTTCCAAAGTCCGGCGCGTCCTCGCGGATGCCAACGTTGATGCGGCGCTTCGCCGGGGCGTCGAACACGTCCTGCGGACGGGTGGCGAGCATGAGCATGTCGTTGCCGTCGAGCTCGAACATCCCGCCCTCGAGCACGCCGAACAGGCCGCTCTTGGTGTCCTGCGGGCACGCCAGGCAGCGTAGCAGCGCCTCGACGACGCGCACCTCTGCCGCCTGCGCGAACGTGGAGCCGCCCACGACGACACTCTCCAGCCCGCGCTCGCGCAGGGCCTCGATGTAGGCGGGCGCCTGCGTGAGGCTGCGCATGAGCACGGCCATGCGCCTGGGCTCAACTCCTGCGTCCTCGCGGATGCACGCGAGGCGGTCTGCCAGCTGCTCGGCCGCAAGCGCCGTGCGTGTCTCCTTGGGCACGGCGCGGGCGCCCAGCTTGTGGGCGCGCGTGAGCTCCACGATGACGCGCGGGCAGCGCTGCTCGGGCCAGTCGCTCTTGCGGGCGGGGTCTGGGCGCAGATCCATGAAGCGCGGCACGATGCCGGAGTCCCCGCAGGCACGGGCCACGAAGCGTAGGATGGCGTCGTCGCTCCTGAAGTTGTAGGCGAGCTCCACCGTGGCGGCGTTCCCCTGCTCGGCGGCGGCGCGCGCCTCCTCTCCGCGGTCCTCGAACACGCTCACGTCGGCCCCGCGGAAGCCGTAGATGGCCTGCTGGGCGTCGCCCACGGTCGTGAGGTGGCACGCGCCCTCGCCCGAGAGGCTCTTGACCATGCCCACCTGCTGGGCGTTCGTGTCCTGGAACTCGTCGACCATGACGAGGCGGAACTTGTGGGAGTACTCCTCGGCGATGTCCGTGTGCTCGCGAAAGGCGCGAGCCGTGAGCTGGAGCAAATCGTCGTTGTCGAGCACGCCCCGCTCGAGCTTGGCGGCCGAGTAGATCTCATCGATGCGTCGGGCGAGCTCCATGAGCGGGGCCGCCAGCGGCATGGCGCAGGCAAGCGCCACCTCGCCGCGAGCCTGCTCGAGGGCGGCCTTGGTCTCGGCCCAGAAGTCCTTCACGGCCCTGGCGCGCCACTTCTTGCCGTCTGGCCCCTTGAGCCCATCAAGCAGCTCGCGGGCGGCATCGGCCGTGCGCTGGCCAGGCGGCAGCTGGGAGAACGCCTCGAGGCGCGCGAGCTCGCCGCGGCAGCGCGCAAGCTCGTCCTCATGCTTGAGCTCGCAGGCGCACAGCGACTCGTAGGCACGCGCGAGCGCAGCCACGGGCGCCGAGACGTCAGCGCTCGCCTCCACGAAGGACAGCGAGTCGAGGCCCCGCTCGGCGACGCCCGCCTTCGAGACGAGCGTGGCGAGAAGGCCGGGCACGCCATCGCGCCCCGATCCGTTGCCCGTGCCGTACTCGGCGTACAGGGCGTCAAGGCCAGCCGAGCCCTGCTGCTCGAGCAGGGCCTGCTCGGTGGCCTGCGCGCGCAGAAGCTGGGCCTCCTGCTCGCCGATCATCGAGAACTCCGGGTCAAGGCCCAGGTCGAGCGCATGGGCGCGCAGGATGCGGGCGCACATGTGGTGGATCGTGCTCACCCAGGCGGAGTCCACCTTGAGGGCCTCGTCCACAAGCCCGGCCTGGCGAAGCGCGCCGCGCACGCGCTCCTTGATCTCGCCGGCGGCCTTCTCGGTGAACGTGATGACGAGCGCCTGGTCCAGACTGTCGAGGAAGGGCCTGCCATCCTGCCCCGAGCCCGGGCACAGCGCCCACACGATGCGACGCGTGAGCGTGAACGTCTTGCCCGATCCGGCGCCGGCCGCCACGAACACGGGACGGTCGAGCGTCGTCACGATGCGGCGCTGCTCGGGAAGCAGCCCCTTGAGCAGGGTCTCGACCTCGGGGGGCACCGAACCCTCGATTTCCTCGCGGCCGGCCGCCGCGTCCATTCTCGTCTCGCTCATGACTGCCTCCTCTCGCAATTGAGCACCGGACACCACGCACACGCCTTGGGCGAGGAGGGCCTTGCGTCCACCTCGCCGGCGAGCATGCGCTCGATGACGCCGGAGATGGCCTCCTCCGTGCGGTCGAGCAGCTCGTCGAACGTGCGCGCCCCCGGCACGGGCACGCATACGCGCTCAATGCGCTTCTCGGACGCATCGGGCCCGAGCACCGCGGAGGCGTCACGGGCCGTGAGGGCGCCCGCAATCTCGTGCACGCCCTTCGTGCCCAGGTAGACGGCACCCACGAGCTCCACGTCCGTGTCTCTCAGAAGCTCGCGCGCGATGCTCGCGTAGATGAGCGTCTGGACGCGGCCGGGCAGCGCAAAGCCGGCCTCCCAGTCTGCCCCGTCACGCCCCAGCAGGGCATACTCGTCGAACAGGCGACTCTTGTGCTTGTAGTCGATGACGAGCGCGCGGCCCTCGGCGTCCACGTCGATGCGGTCGATGGTGCCCACGAAGTCCGCGCCGGCGTAATTCGCGGGAAGCCCCGTGGAGCCGCCGAAGCGCCCCTCGAAAAGCCGCGGCTCAAAGCCGGTGAAGCGGCTCGCCTCGTACTCGAGGGCCGTCTCGATGTCATGCTCCACCTCGGACAGGCGCCGGCGCTCGGAGGGGGTGTGTGGCACGAGCGCCTGCTTGTTGCGCGTGCTGCCCTCGAGCCGCTGGTGCGCGAGGTGCTCGGCGAAGCGCTCGTGCATGAGCTTCTTGGCGCGCTCGAGCGTCTGCTCGTCCACGCGGGAGCCGGCAACGCGAATGGCCGGGTCGAACCAGAAGAGTCCCCCTTCCGGTGACTCGCCGCACTCCTGCCCCACGAGGCCCTGCTCGCGGGCCGCATCCAGGAACAGGTCTCGGTGCGTGAGCTCGAGCACGCGGTGGACGAAGGTCCCCACCTGCATGTTCGAGAACTCCGCGTCGCAGTCGTCGAGTCCCAGGCGGCGAAGCGTGAGCCACTTGTAGGGACACTCGAGGTACGTCTCGACCTGCGAGGCGGACAACGACGGGCGCCTGTGGGGAAGCTCCTGCTGGCCGTCGCGAGGAACCACGACGAGCCTGCGCAGCGCAGGGTCAAGCTGACCCGCAGGCGCCGCGGCCGCCACGGCGCAAGGCTGCGGCGCCACGCCGGTAGCGGAGAGATTCTCCTCGATGCGTCCCTCGTCCACGCGAGACTCCGGGAGCGAGACAAGCAGCGGCTTGCCATCCTCTCCGCACGCATAGCACGAGACGAGCTCCGAGAGCATGACGGCGGGAAACGTCTCGCTCGCGCTGGCGTCATGGCTGGGACGGACGAGCGACAGGTGCTCGCGCGCCGCGGCGACAACCGAGGCAAACGAGGCGCGAGCGCGCGCCAGACCGTCTGCGGGCGCATCGATGCCGCAGTGCTCGAGCAGACGGTCGAGCGCGGAGTCGGGCTCGGGAATGGATGAGATGGCCGAGTCAAGCCCGAGGTAGACCACCGCGTCTGCCGAGACGAGCGCAAGAGAGGCGGCCGCGGAGGGCGCCATGATCTCCACGGTGCACGCCGAGTCCTCACACACAAGCTCGGGACGGCACGTGACGCGAATGCGCTCGAGCGCCGTGCCGGCGAGCTTCACGAGCTCCTCGAGCGTGGCGCCGTCGTCGGCCGAGACGCCGCAGGCACGAAGCGTGCGGCCGGCCTCGGCAAGCGCGCGCAGGGCGGCCTCGTCGAGCTGTGCGGCAAGGCACTCCTCGGCACTTGGCACTGGAGGCATCGGCGCTTCCGCACCGTCCGCGGTAGCCTTGGCCTCGGGCTCGGGAACGGTGGCAAGGCGCGTGGCCGCGGCGGCGAAGTGGCCGCGCAACAGCTCGCGCACGGCGCCTGCCACCTGCGGAGACGTTGCCGAATGGTTCTGCAGGGCCCTCAGCACCTCGGCAGGCGTGAGGATGCGGTTGCCGCGCCAGGCAACGTCGCGGCGCCAGGCGCGCTCGGCGCCCACGCCCGAGACGTCACGCAGCAGGAAGTCTGAGACCTCGCGTGGGGGCCACCACGTCATGTCCGGCAGCTCGGCGCCCGCCTCGGCCGGCCAGCTGGCAGCGAGGCGATCGAGCGCGGCCACGCTCGAGGCAAGTCCCATGAAGCCGGCACCGGCGCGCGTCTCGCTCGCAGGGCAGGCGAGCTGGGCGCGAACGGTGAGACCGTGCGCATGCAGCTTGGGCGCAAGACCGCGCCAGGCTGCCGCCACGTCCTGCGCCACCACGACGACGCGGCTCGCGCCACCACGGGCAAGCCCGCAGACGTGGCCGCAGACGGACTCGGCCACGGCAAGCGGGCCGGCGGGCTCGAGCAGGCTCACGGCACCAGTGGGCACAAGGCCCTCCTCGCCCGCGTCAAACAGGCTCGAGAGCAGGGCATTGAGCTCAGGCGCGCGCCCGAGCGGCGCGGCAGCGGTCTCATGGGCAAGCTTCACCGGAATGTCGCGGGAGTCAGCCTCGCCCTCAAGGAGCTCGACCGCCGCGCGGACGACGTCGCCGGCAGGCCCCTCGGGCGCCTGGCAGAGGAGCACGCACTCCCCCGCCGTGGCATAGGCAAGCACGAACTCGCGCGTGGCACGGGGCAGCTCGCCAAATCCGATGAGCACGCAGGGCGGCAGCGCCACGCCTTCCTCGGCCATGAGGGCGGGCAGCTTGGCGGCCGCCTCGGCCGGCTCCACGAGCCCGCGGCGCTCGAGCACGCGCCCATAGCGCTCGAGCAGCTCGACCGCGCGCGACTCGCCGGCCGTGAGCGCATCAGTGGCGTGCCTGGGCATCCACGGAAGGCCCCTCTGGGCGGCCTCGCACAGCAGCTGCACCGTGCCCGCACCCGCATCGAGCGGAGCCAGCGTGCCCTCGCGCGAGGCCTGCGCGAGCACGAGCTCCATGAGCACGGCGCGCATCGGGTGCTTCACGAGCGTGCGGCCGTCCCCATAGAGTGCCCAGCGCAGCTCGCACCAGGTGTTGATCGTGGCGCAGTCCACGCCCATCGCCAGACCGCCCGCCTGCTCAAGGGCACGCTGCACCTCGAGCGACACGGACAGGCTCGGCGCCAGCACGAGCGCGTTGGAGCCCTTGGCACGCGCGAGCGCCTCGCGAAGCAGCTGCTCCACGCCCGCGCCCACGCGGCGCTCGTCGCTCGTTTGAAAGACGGAGAGTCCCATGTTCCTCCACGGTCGAATTCAACTTGAACCATCCTACCGCGCCTTGCGGACAGAAAGTACCCGACCGCCACCCAGACGCCGCCCCTCCCCGCACACGAAAAAAGCCCGGACGCCAATGGCATCCGGGCTCGCAAAGCCAGTATCGACCACGCGCTACTCGGCGAGCAGCTCCGCGATGGCGGCCTCATCGGCCTCGGTGGCCTGGACGGCCGGATCGAAGATCTTCGTGGAGATGGGCAGGCCCTTGACCTTCACGGCAGCCTTGATGGCAGAGACGAACAGGTCGCAGACGTCATAGACGGCCATGAGCTTGGAGATGCGCTCGGCGCACGCCACGGCGGTCGCGAAGTCGCCCTCCTCGTAGGCCGCGTGCATCTTGACGAACGTCTCGGGCTCCACGTTCGTGAGGCCGCACAGCACGCCGTTGCCGCCGCTCACGCGGTTGACCAGGTAGTACTCGTCAAAGCCGGAGAACACGGTGAAGTCAGGGTTCACGGCACGCGCGGCGCGGATGACCTTGCGCGTGTGGCTGATGGTGTCCACCGTGTCCTTGATGCCGCAGATGCTGGGGTGCTTGGCCGCAAGCGAGGCCACGAGCTCGGGCGTGAGGTCGGTGCCGGTACGCGCCGGGAAGTTGTAGAGGATCACGGGCAGCTTCGTGGCCTCGGCGATGCCGCCGAAGTAGTGCTCGGCCGTAGGCGCGCTCGGGCCAAAGTAGTACGGGGACACCGCGAGGACCGCGTCGGCGCCAGCCTTCTCGGCGAACTTCGTGAACTCGATGACGTTGGCGTACGTCGTGTCGCCCACGCCGGCAAACACCTTCATGCGCTCACCAACGCGCTTGACGGCAAACTCGAGCGCGGCCTCCTTGTCGGCAAGCGAGACGCTGTAGAACTCGCCGATGCTGCCGAACAGCAAAACGCCGTTCACGCCGGCGTCGGCAAGGTGGTCGAGGTGCTTGCCCCAGAGGTCGTAGTCGATTTTGCCCTCGTCGTCCGTAATGGTGATGGACGGGCAGAAGATGCCCTTGAACATGACTTTCTCGCTTTCTGGGGACGGCCAGCTCCAGGCTGTCCCCCATTTGTTTCCCTTTGACGCAACATGGGACCGGCCGCAAGCGCGCCGGTCCCATGGGCAATGCGAACGAAGCTAGTCAATCTGCTCGTTCTCGTATACGACGCCCTTCTGCAGGATGACGTTAGCATACTGGGCGCGCTCGCTCGTGGCGATCACGACGTAGGCCTTCTTGGCCTCGTCGTAGAACGGGAAGCGGTCGATGGTACCGATGACGTCGGCGCCGCGGTCGTCCACCTCGGAGACGAGCTGCTTGTACGTGTCCCAGATCGGGGTCTCGCAGTCGTCCCCCGGCACGACGTCCATGAGCGTGACGGGCTTCTCGACGTACTGGTCGAGCGGGACGAGCTTGAGGATGGCCTTGAGGATCTCGGGCACGCCGTGGCCGTCGCAGCGGACGAGCTTGCAGTCCTTGGCGATGGAGGCCGCCGGGAAGTTGCCGTCGGCGATGACGAGCGTATCGCCGTGGCCCATCTCGCACAGGATCGAGAGGAGCTCGGGCGGAAGCACCGGAGAGATACCCTTGAGCATGATGCACTCCCTTAATTTGATGGGACCGATGGAGCGGCCCGCGCGCCGCCTGGACGCGCGGGACAACTTCAGACGTTAGAGCGTAAGGCCGTAGGCACGCACGGCGTTGTTCATGAAGAAGTCCTCATCGTCGCCAAAGGCGTCGCGCAGCGTCTGGAAGTGCTCGTCGAAGGAGCTGTAGAGCTTCACGACGGGCCAGTTGGACGCATACAGGAGCTTCTTGGGGTCGAACGTGTCGCGCGTGAACTTGAGCAGCTCGGAGACGAACTGCTTGTCGGCCGTCGGGAAGCCCGAGACCTTCACGTACAGGTTCGGCAGGGTCGCGAACTTCTTCATGACCGCGCACCACTCGGGGGTGAGCGCCTCGACGTTGCCGAGGTGGTTCAGGACCACGGTCTCCTCAGGAGCCTGGGCGAACGCCTCGTAGGCGTCCTCGAGCTCGTTCACGCGGTTGCAGGACTCGAAGGGCAGGCCCTTCTTGGCCAGCGTGTGAAGTCCCTCGACGAAGCTGGGCTCCAGGCAGCGGCCACGGGGCTCGGAGTCAATGTGGAGCGGCTCGCGGATGCCGGCGGCAAAGGCCGGGATGCGCATCCACGGGGAGACGTCGCTGCGAAGCATGCAAGCGAGCATCTTGGGGTGGGCCGCCTTGAGGTCGTAGGCGATCTTGTCCTCGGCCTCGTGGTCAGCGCAGTCCACCTCGACGTAGACGCCGCCAACGAACTCGACGCCGGCCTGGCGGGCGTACTCAGCCTCGAGGTCCTCCACCTTGTAGGTGTGCGTAATGGTGCCGTCGGTGCCGTCGAGCCAGGGAAGGCTCTGCGTATCGAGGTTCCACACGTGGAAGTGAGAATCGACAACCTTGAGATCAGACATGGTGGTTACTCCTCCCCAAAGCCAATCTTGGAGCCGGCGAAGCCGTACCAGGCGCAGAAAGCCAGGCAGGGAACGGCGACGAGCATGGCGACGGACAGGCCGCAGGCATCGCCGATGGCGCTCACGACGACCGGGATGATGGCGCCGCCCACGATCGACATCGTGATGATGGACGAGCCGGTCTTGGTCTCGTCGCCGCTCATGCCGCGCAGCGACAGCGAGAAGATCGTCGGATAGCCGATGGACATGAACAGGTAGGCGACGACGAACGCGGCCACGGACACGACGCCCAGGTTCAGGAAGACGAGGAAGAAGCAGATGGCGGCACCCGTCATGTAGATGCCGAGCAGCTTGCCCGGGTCCTTCTTGGCCAGCAGCGGCGTGGAGCCAAAGCGGCCGATGGTGAACAGCAGCGACAGGGCGCTCACGAGGCCCGTGGCGAGGCTCATCTCAAGGCCGGCAACCTTGGTGGCATAGGTGGCGAACAGGGAGAAGCCAACCGTCTGGATGCCCACATAGAAGAACTCGGCAACGACGCCAAGCTTGAAGTAGGACTTCTTGAGGGCACCGCCCTTGGCGGACTTCTCGGAGCCGGCCTCCTCGACGTCGTTCGGCGGCGTGGGGAGCTTCACGAAGACGAACACAGCGAGCATGATGGCGAGCACGATGGCGATCACGATGTAGATGCCACGGGTGCTGCCCAGGAAGGCCGTCTTGGCCTCGGCGAAACCGGGCTGGCCAGCGGCGACCGTCGTGCTCAGGATCTGGGCCATGATGAGCGGGCCCACGATGGAACCGACGCCGTTGAACGACTGGGCGAGGTTGAGTCGCATGGACTCGTGCTTCTCGTCACCGAGCTTGGTGATGTAGGGGTTGCAGTTGGCCTCGAGCGTGGTGGCGCCAGCGGCAACGACGAACGTGGAGACCAGGAACAGGGCGAACGAGGCGGCGTTCGTGGCGGGCACCGTGATGAGGGAGCCGATCACGAACAGGGCGAGGCCGGCGATGACGCCACCCTTGTAGCCGAACTTCTTGGCGATGGCGCCGGCCGGGATGGCCATGACGAAGTAGGCGCCGTAGTAGGCTACCTGCATGAGCGACGTCTGGGTGGTCGTCAGCTCAAGGTAGTTGGCAATCGGGGCGTTCAGCGAGCTGACCAGGTTCATGGCCAGGCCCCAGACGAAGAACAGCGAGGTCACGAGAACGATGGCAATGGTTGCCGCAGCGCCCTTGGTGCTCGCCTTCTTGGCAGAATCAGACATGCGTTAAATCCTCTTTCCAAGCCAGAGCTAGTCGAGGGCGCGGTCGAGGTTGACGTAGCCGCCGTCAACGTTGCACCACTGGCCGGTGGTGTGGCTGGAGCGGTCGGAGAGCAGGAAGCACGCGGTGTCGGCGATCTCCTCGGTGGAGGTCATACGGTGCTCCAGCGGGATGCGGTCCGTAATGAGGGACAGGCGCTTCTGCTGGGCCTCCTCGTCACCGAAGGTCTTGATCCAGTTGGCGTACAGCGGCGTCCAGGCCTCGGCAACGACGATGGCGTTGACACGCACGGAGTCGTGGACGAGGGCAGCAGCCCACTCACGGGTGAGGCCGAGGATGGCGCCCTTCGCGGCGGCGTAGGCCGTCGTCTTGCCCTGGCCGGTGAGGGCGACCTTGGAGGCGATGTTCACGATGGAGCCCTTGGACTCCTTGAGGTACGGGCAGGTCTCGTGGACAAGCTCGAAGTAGTGCGTGAGGTTGCCGTGCAGGGACTTCTCGAAGTCCTGCCAGCTCGTGGTCTCGAGCTCGAGGTTGTCGTTGCGGCCAGCGTTGTTCACGACGCCGTCGATGTGGCCGTACTTCTTGTAGACCTCCTCGACGATGGGCTTGATGGCGTCGGTGTCGTTGAGGTCGACGTAGTACATCTCGAACGTCTTGGTGATCTCGGAGATCTCGGCGCGGAACTCGTCCTCGACACCGTCCTTGCGGTTCAGGACCACGGGGATGGCACCCTCGCGAGCGAGCTGCAGCGCGATGCCCTTACCGATGCCCTTGAAGCCGCCGGTGACGAAAACAACCTTGCCCTCGAGATGAAGATCCATGATGTGCTCCTCCTTGTGGATTTCCCGGGTGTCCCTTCCCGGGGTTTTACGTTGGCGCAGTTGGGGGTCTGCGCCATATGTATCACGCGAATCTCTCCGCGGTGATGCCTTGCGTGTCCCAAAGTAGACGTAGCCCTTTGGGACGGTTGCCATTGGCGAGGCCCGACCCCAAGGAAGGGGGCGGGGCCGGGCCCCATGGACGCGACAAGCTACATGTAGTTGCACAGGTGCGGCAGCGCCGTCTCGGTGTAGCCAAGCGCCTCGGCGCACGTGGGCTCGCCGTTGCACACGGCGATGATCTGGTCGATGAGACGGTCGCGCAGCTCCTCCATGGACTCGGGCCCATAGATCGTGGCCTGCGCGTCGAAGTCGATGTTGTCGGCCATGGTCTTTGCCGTGCGGCCGTTGGCGGTGATGCGAAGCACCGGCGCGATGGCGTTGCCCGTGGGCGTGCCCAGGCCGGTCGAGAAGATCACGAGCTGGCAGCCGCCAGCGATGATGCCGCCCACGCTGGACGGGTCGTTGCCCGGGGTGTCCATGATGACGAGGCCCTCGTGGCTCTTGAGGGGCGCGGCGTAGGGGTAGACGGCGTTGATGGGGCTGTGGCCGGCCTTGTGGATGCAGCCGAGCGACTTCTCCTCGAGCGTCGTGAGGCCACCGGCCATGTTGCCGGGGCTGGGGTTGCCCTCGCGCATCTCGGCGCCGAACATCTGCACGTACTTCTCGTAATCGCGCACGATCTTGAGCACCTGCTCGCCCACCTCGGGCGTTGCGGCACGACGGGCCAGGATGTGCTCGCCGCCGAACAGCTCGGGCGTCTCGCACAGCACGGTCGTGGCGCCCTGAGAGACCATCCAGTCGGACACCTCGCCGATGAGCGGGTTGGAGCCCAGGCCGCTCGAGGTGTCCGAGCCGCCGCAGTTCGTGCCAAAGATGAGCTCGGAGACGGGGACGTCCTCGCGCTCACACAGGCTCGCCTCGCGGACGAGCTCGCGGGCGATGCGCGTGCCCTCCTCCACAGCCTTGATGGAGCCGCCGACCCTCTGGATGATGAGCGAGCGGATGGGCTTGTCGCAACGAGCTCGGATGGCGTCGATGACGAGGTCGTTCTGGCAGCCCTCGCAGCCGAGAGACACGGCCAGCACGGCGTAGACGTTGGGGTTGGCGGCAAGTCCGGCCAGCGTGTCAAGCGTGAGCTGCTGGTCGACGTTCACCTGGCTGCAGCCGTTCTGGTTGTGGAACGTCACGCAGCCGGAGACGGCGCGGGCGATGCGCTCGGTGGTGTCGGAGGCGCAGATGCTCGTGGGAAGGACGAGCACGTGGTTGCGGATGCCCACCTGGCCGTCTGCCCTGCGATATCCGCGGAACGTGCGCGTGGACTTGGGCGCGGCGGCGGGGGCCACGACGTCGGAGGCGGCGCTCGCCACGTCGTTGGCGTCGGCGTCCTTGAGGTCATCGGAGCTCGCGCAGTTGTGCGTATGGACGTGCTCGCCCGCGGCGATGTCTGCCGTGGCGACGCCGATGAACTCGCCGTACTTCACGACCTTCTCGCCACGCTTGATGTCGGTGCGGGCGATCTTGTGGAACAGCGGGATGTGCTCGCGGGTCACGACATGGCCCTCGCCGCCGCCCGGGAGCGGGTAGGCGACGTCGGTGCCGGCCTCGAGCTCGTGGATGGCGACAACGACGTTGTCCTTCTCGTCAATGATGACGCCGTTTCTCATGAACGGTCCTCCCTCGGTCTGGGACTGCTCGCCACCCGCAGGGCCAGGCACGGGCGGCTGGCGCCCGTTGGGGTTGCCTTGGTTCCATTTGTTCGGGTATGCGAACCTCGTTCCCAAATTGCAACTGTACGGTAATTCTCACGGGCGTCGTGTGGGCGTGGGACCCGCTCGGCTTCCGTGGACGGTAGGTTTTTCTCTGCGAACGGTGTTCGTATTTGCGAACTTATACCGCCAGTGGTAAGAATAGATTCGGAACTTGATGCGGTCAAGGCGGCAGCCGCGCCTCTCGACCACGGCCACATGGCCTTTGAACTGGGGCTTTGTCCCAAGGGAGCACAGAAGAGATGGCAACAGCTACAGAAAAGCCCCAACACAGGTCAACGATGCGCGTCCTCGACATCCTCGAGGCGCTTGCCAACACCTCAGACGGCCTCACGATGGCAGAGATCTGTCGCGAGGTGGGTGCGCCCAAGGGAAGCATCTCCCCCATCCTCCACACGATGGCCGACACCAGCTACGTTGCCTACGACGAGGCCACGAAGCGCTACTCCATCGGCCTCAAGACCTACCTTCTGGGCAAGTCGTTCGACCGCGAGAGCACGTCGATGAACCTGTTCACCGCCGCCATGCGAGACGTCACGGCGGCCTGCGGCGAGACGTGCCAGCTCGGCGTGCTCGACCACGGGCGTGTGCTCTACGTGGCCAAGGTGGACTCGCCCCAGCCCGTACGCCTGACGTCGAGCATCGGCAAGACGCTGCCGGTCCACTACACGGCCATCGGCAAGGTGCTCGTGAGCGAGCTTGACGACGACGAGGTGCGCGCCATGCTCCCCAAGCCTCTCGAGCGTCCCACGGAGGCGACCGTGGGCAGCGTCGACGAGTTTCTCGCACAGCTTGCCGAGGTGAGGCGCGAGGGGTTTGCGTATGACCGCGAGGAGGCCACGGAGGCCGTCCAGTGCATCGGAGTGGGCGTGCGCAGGCGCGGTGTCATCAAGTACGGGCTGTCCGTGACGACGCCCTCCTACCGCCTCACGGACGAGAAGTGCGCCCGCATCAAGGAGGCGCTCGCCCGCGCCAAGTGTCACCTGGAGCGCGCGCTGGCATAGACGGTGCGGGGCCGGCACACCTGGGAATCGTCCACGGGAATCGTCTGTGGCACAAACTACGCAGCTTTTGCCTTGTTGGCCGCCTTTTCGGCCGAATCGAGGCTAATGCTGCGTAGTTTGTTGCGAGTGAGACGGGGAGCGGCTACCTCTCGCTGGCCGCCAGGTTGTCGAGCACGGCGCGATAGCCGCCGGCGGCGCCATTCAGACACTTGGAGACACGGCTGACTGTGGTGGACGAGGCGCCCGTCTGCTCCTGGACTGACAGGTAGGACTCCCCCGCGTCGAGCAGACGCGCCACCTCAAGGCGCTGGGAGAGGTCCTCTATCTCGCGAGGGGTGCACAGGTCCATGAGGAACGCCTCGACCTGCCCGGGATTGTCCAGTCCGTCGATGGCCCTCACGAGCATCCTCGCGGGCTCCGTGTCCAAGACCTCCCGAGCGTCCATGTGCCCCTCCTTGCGCGGCGTGCCGACGCGCAGCCCATGCCACGCATCATCGATGCACTCACTTTAGCGCATTAAAGTGCCACGCGCAGGGACGGGCGCGCGCAGGCGCTACTTGATGACGCCGCCCAGCAGCATCGTGACGAGAGACACGATGAGCGCGCCGAGAAACGCCGCACCAAAGCCATCGACGAGGATGCCCGCATGCGTGATGTTCCTCGAGAGGTAGCCGGCGAGCTCGAGCATGAACGCGTTGATGACGAGCGAGAAAAGCCCCAGCGAGATGATGGTGAGGGGAAATCCCAGCACCTTGAGCACCGGCTTCACGAGCGCGTTCACGATGGCAAGAAACAGCGCCGTGAAGATGGGCGCGGCATACGTGCCGCCCACGACCTCGATGCCCGGGACGAGCCAGATGGCCACGCCCACGGCGATGGACCCCACAAGCCACTTTGCGATGAATCCCATGGTTCTCCTTATGCTCGGGCGGGCAGCAGACAGGCGCCCACAGAAGGCAGGCGCCGCCCGCGACTCCCCTATTTCTTCCTCGGCTTGTACCTGCGGCGCGTTGCGTGGGCGCTGCCCTTGCGGGCACCGGCCTTGAGGCGGGCCATGACCTCGTCCTCCGTGGTGCCCTCGACGCGGCTGCGAAGCTCCACGAGCTGGTCGCGCAGCTCGGCGGCACGCTCGAAGTCCATGGCCTCGCTCGCGGCGGCCATGTCTGCCTCGAGCGTCTCCATGAGCCTCGTGAGCTCCTCGCGCGGCAGCTTTCTCGCAAGCTCGTTGGCCACGGAGCGTGCCGTGGCCTCGCTCTTGGCGCGCGCGTCGCTCTCCACGCCGGCCAGGCTCTCGAACGCGCCGTGGCTGCCCGTGCCGTGGCGGTCGCGCGTCTTGTCGCCAAGCGTCTCGTCGGCCTCCTCGATGAAGCTCGAGATGTCGGCGATGGACTTGCTCACCGTCTTGGGCACGATGCCGTGCTTGGCGTTGTAGGCCTCCTGCAGCTCGCGGCGGCGCCTCGTCTCGTCGATGGCGACGCGCATGGAGTCGGTCACGCGGTCCGCGTACATGACCACCTCGCCGTGGGCGTTGCGCGCCGCGCGGCCCATCGTCTGGATGAGCGAGCGGCGGTTGCGCAGGAATCCCTCCTTGTCCGCGTCCAGGATCGCCACGAGCGACACCTCGGGGATGTCGAGGCCCTCGCGCAGCAGGTTGATGCCCACGAGCACGTCGATCTTTCCCGTGCGCAGGTCTCGGATGATGTCCACGCGGTCGAGCGTGGCGGTGTCGGAGTGCATGTAGTTGACCTTGAAGCCCTCGTCGAGCAGGTGGTCGGTGAGGTCCTCGGCCATGCGCTTGGTGAGCGTGGTCACGAGCACGCGCTCGTGCTTGGCCACGCGCGCGCGGATCTCCTCGGTGAGGTCGTCTATCTGGCCGCGGATGGGTCGCACGTCGATCTTTGGGTCGAGAAGGCCCGTGGGGCGGATGATCTGCTCCACCGTCTGCTGGCTCACCTGCTCCTCGTAGTCGCCCGGCGTGGCCGAGACGTAGAGGAACTGCGGCACGCGCGCCTCGAACTCGTCAAAGCGAAGCGGGCGGTTGTCGAGCGCGCTCGGCAGACGAAAGCCGTGCTCCACGAGCGTGATCTTGCGCGAGCGGTCTCCCTCGTGCATGCCGCGGATCTGCGGCACCGTCACGTGGGACTCGTCGATGATGCAGAGCATGTCCTTGGGGAAATAGTCGATGAGCGTGTAGGGTGGCTCACCGGGTTTGCGGCCGTCCAGGTGGCGCGAGTAGTTCTCGATGCCGTTGCAGAAGCCCATCGTCTCGAGCATCTCGAGGTCATAGGCCGTGCGCTCGCGCAGGCGCTGTGCCTCGAGCAGCTTGTCGGAGGCCTTGAGCTGGGCCAGGCGCTCCGTGAGCTCGGCGTTGATCGTGTCAAGCGCGTGGTTGATCTTGGGCCGCTCGGTGACGTAGTGGCTCGCCGGCCAGATGGGGATGGCGTCGTACTCGCGGATGAGCTCGCCGGTGACCTCGTCGATCTCTGCGATGAGCTCCACCTCGTCGCCAAAGAACTCGATGCGCAGGGGGTGCTCGGCGTAGGGCGGGAACACGTCCACGCGCTCGCCGCGCACGCGGAAGCACCCACGCGCAAGGTCCACGTCGTTGCGGTCGTACTGGATGTCGATGAGGGCATGGATCAGGTCGTCTCGCTCGAGCGGCTCGTCCTTGGAGACGTTGGGGGCAAGGCCCGCGTAGTCCTCGGGGCTGCCGATGCCGTAGATGCAGCTCACCGAGGCCACGCAGATGACGTCACGGCGCGAGAGCAGGCTTGCCGTGGCCTGGTGGCGCAGCTTCTCGACCTCCTCGTTGATGGAGGAGTCCTTCTCGATGTAGGTATCTGACTGCGGGACGTAGGCCTCGGGCTGGTAGTAGTCGTAGTAGGAGACGAAGTAGACCACGGCGTTGTTGGGAAACAGCTCACGCATCTCGCTGGCCACCTGGGCGGCAAGCGTCTTGTTGGGCTCGAGGATGAGCGTGGGCTTGTTCACGGCCTCGATGGTCTTGGCCATGGTGAACGTCTTGCCCGAGCCCGTAACGCCCATAAGCGTCTGGTAGCGCATGCCCTCCTCGATGCCCTGCGCCAGCTTCTCAATGGCCTGGGGCTGGTCTCCCGCCGGCTCGAAGCGAGAGACCACCTTGAGCGGGGTTCCCTCGCCCTGAACGCCAAATCGACGAAGCTCGGCACCCACATGGCCCGTGACCTGTGGCGCATTGGTGTCCGTTGTTTTACTTGCGGCCATGGTCACTCCCCATGACGGTCTGCCACCATGCGTCGACCGCGCGTGCGAGCGCCTCCTCGTCCCCGTCGTTCTCGATGACGTGGGTGGCGTGCGCGCGCAGATAGTCGTCTGTGGCCTGACGTGCCACGCGGGCGTCGAAGTCCTCGGCGTCCATGCCGCGGCCACAGGCGCGCTCGCGGCGAAGCGCAAGCGGGGCGCAGACCACCAGGACGTCATCGGCCAGGGGCAGAAGGTCTTCCACGCGGTCGAGCAGCGGGACCTCAACGACCGCAAGCGCGGGCTCGGTTGCCGCACAGCACGAGTTGGTGAGGATCTGCGCCAGGCGCTCGCGGATGGCCGGCATCTCGATGGCCTCGAGGCGCTCCGTGGCCTCTGCCGAGGCAAACGCGCGCACGGCAAGGCCCAGACGGTCGAGCTCGCCCGACTCCGGGTCGATGAGGTCATCGCCGAACTCGGCAGCCACCTGCGCAAGGACGGGGCTGCCGCTCTCGAGCACCTCCCGGGACACCTGGTCTAGGTCGCACAGCCAGGCGCCGCGCTCGTGGAGCATGCGCGCCACGGTCGACTTGCCCGAGGCGATGCCGCCCGCAAGAAACGTCGTGTGCATGGGCTCACGCCTTTCCGTCGAAACGGGCGTGGCACCTGGGGCACGTGATGCGCACCTTGCCCTTGCCGCGCGGGATGCGGACGCGCTGGCCGCAGGAGGGACAGCTCAGGTGCACGTAGGCGCGGGCCTCGCGCATGGCGCCCACGGGGTTGGCCAAAAACGGGATCACCGGCCCCGTTGCCTTGATGACCCGGGCGTTCTCGAGGCCACGCGCGCCCACGTTCTTGGACGTGATGCGGAACCACGAATAGCCAAGGAGCACGAGCGCCAGCACCGACAGCCACGTGGTGTGCACGAACAGGTCGATGATGACGAGAAGCACGGCGACGTTGGTGCAGGCGCCCGACAGCTCGTCGGCGCCGTTGCGGCCCCTCGCCCACTCGAGCATCTGCCTCTGCGACGCCTCCATGCGCCTCTTGAAGTCTCCCTTTGCCATGTCTCCCCCAGTACGAACGAGTGTGCTGATTCTTGATTTTACCCAGTGCGGGCGGAGCCGCTTCGTTACCCGTCCGTATGACACCAAGACGTGACACGATGTTCGCCCCCATGCGAGACAAAAAACGGGGCCGCCCGATTGGGCGACCCCGCAGTCAAGCTATGGAGCCTAAGGGCTACTCGGCGTCAGCGGCCTCGTCCTCGGGCTTGTCCATCGGCGTGACCTCGACCTCGAAACCGAGGGTCTCGGCGGCAGCCTTCATGGACAGGGAGATGCGACGACGGTCGAGGTCAATCTCCATGACCTTGACCTGCACCTTGTCGCCAACCTTGCAGACCTGCGCAGGAGCGTCGACGTGCTGCTTGGCCATCTCGGAGATGTGGACCAGGCCCTCGATGCCGTCACCAAGGTCGACGAAGGCGCCGAACGTGACGAGCTTGGTGACCTTGCCCTCGACGATGGCGTCAACGGGGTACTTCTTGACGAGGGAGCGCCAAGGATCCTCGGTGGTCTGCTTGAGACCGAGGGAGATGCGCTCGCGGTTCAGATCGACGTCGAGCACCTGGACCTCGACCTCCTGGCCGACCTTGACGACCTCGGAGGGGTGGTTGACGTGGTTCCAGGAGAGCTCGGAGATGTGGATCAGGCCGTCGATGCCGCCGAGGTCGACGAAGGCGCCGAAGTCGACGATCGAGGAGACCGTGCCCTTGAGGCGCATGCCCGGCTGGAGCTTCGAGAGGATCTCGGAGCGCTCGGCCTTGCGAGCCTCCTCGAGGACGACGCGACGGGAGAGGACGACGTTGTTGCGGTTGCGGTCCATCTCGATGACGCGGGCCTCGATGCGGGTGCCGAGGTAGGCATTGAGGTCCTTGACGCGACGGAGGTCGACGAGGGAGGCGGGCAGGAAGCCGCGCAGGCCGATGTCGAGGATGAGACCGCCCTTGACGACCTCAATGACCTCGCCCTCGACGTTCTCGCCGGCGTTGAACTTCTCCTCGATGCGGTTCCAGGCGCGCTCGTACTCGGCGCGCTTCTTGGACAGGACGAGACGGCCGTCCTTGTCCTCCTTCTGGAGCACGAGGGCCTCGATGGTGTCGCCAAGGCTCACGATGTCGGCGGGGTTGGCATCCTTGCGGATGGAAAGCTCGCGGACGGGGATAACGCCCTCGGACTTGAAGCCGATGTCAAGCAGGACCTCATCGCGCTCGATCTTGACAACGGTGCCCGTGACAAGATCGCCCTCGTCGAAATCGGTGATGGTGCCGTCGATGAGGTTGTTCATCTCCTCGTTGGACACATCGTCTAGCGAGAAAACGGACGAGTTCTGAATCTCACTCAAAGGTGGACCCCTTTCGAAAACGGGGCCCCGATGCTCATGCGCATCGCCTGCAGCAGCTCCGGGCCAGATGCTCGCCCACAGCCACCGGCTTGGATTTACATCGCTCGGGGGCCGACAGATATGGCGTGTGAGCGTCCGAACTCACACGTTTTGATAGGATACCTGCCCCACCTACCACATTTCAAGGCATTTTGCAGCATTCGACGGCTTTTTTCATAGCCGTAACAAGGCGCGGCGGCCCCGAGGTTGCCCGCCTGCGTCAACCGACGACGTTGAGGCGGTCGACAAGGGCCGGCAGGGCGTCCGCAAGCTCGCTCATGGGCCCGCTCCAGGCGGCCCGCCCCGGGCGCGCGTGGCCCACGTAGGCCGTGGGCATGCCGATGTCGGGGCGCGGGAAGTCGCGCTTGGCGTCGTTACCCACCATGAGGCACTCCTCGGGCGCAAGGCCGAGCGAGGAGACGAACTCCTCGTAGTAGCGGGCGCGGGGCTTGAGACGCGTCGAGTTGCCCATGTGGCTCACGCGCGCGAACGGCATGTCGGAGATGTGCGCCCAGCCCATGCGCGTGCGGATGCAGTCTTGCGAGAAGCTCGGGTTCGTGGCAAGCGCCACGGCAAGGCCCATGGAGCGCGCACGCTCGATGGCCGCGATGCCACCCTCCTTGGGGCGTGCCGAAACGATGCCGCCGCTTCGGCGGGGCAGGACGCTTTGCTCGTAGTAGGAGATGGCGTCCGTGATGGCAGGGTCTGCCATGGGCACGCCCGTGAGCCGCTCGATGGTGGCCGAGAACAGCTCCAGGTTCGTGAGGCCGTCCGTGCGGGCGTCGCTCGCGATCGCGAGGTAGGCGCGCGCCCAGGCCCCGCCAAAGGCAAGCGTGGGCGCGCCGGAGATCTGCGACAGGATGCGCGAGACGTCGGCGATGTAGGCGGTCATGAAGGCCGTGAGGTTGATGTCGAGCAGCGTGTCGTCCATGTCGAACAGAACGGCCTTGATCATGTGACCCCCTTGAAGTGTCCGAGGTCCCATTCTACCCACGGCGCGCCCAAGCAGTCGCGAGGCTGGGCGTCAGGGCGGGTGCGCCCCCCTATCCCTCGAAGCCCTCGTCGACGAGCAGCGTGGAGCGCGGGGCAGTTGCGGCGGCCACGGCGAGCTCGTCGCAGCGCTCGTTGAGCGCAGCGCCGTTGTGGCCGCGAACCCAGACGAAGCTCACGTCGTGCGGCCCCATGGCGGCGAGCAGGCGCATCCACAGGTCGGGGTTCTTCACGGGCTCCTTCTTGGCGTTCTTCCAGCCGCGACGACGCCAGCCATCCACCCAGTGCTTGTTGAACGCGTTCACCACGTACTGCGAGTCGCTGTGGACCTCCACCTCGCAGGGCCGCTTGAGCGCCTCGAGTCCGGCGACGACGCCCATGATCTCCATGCGGTTGTTCGTCGTCCTCGCGTAACCGGCCGAGAGCTCGCGCTCGTGCAGCGCGCCCGCCGGGTCCGTGTAGCGAAGCACCGCGCCGTAGCCGCCCGGCCCGGGGTTTCCTCGGCTCGAGCCGTCCGTGTAGAGAATGACCTTCATGTACGTCCAATCCCGCGCGAGCGCGTGACAAGAGAACCCGTCCCCAATGGCAGCCTGACAAGAGAACCCGTCCCCAATGGCAGTCCCCAATGGCACCCGAGTCTAGCGCAGCCGCGGTGCAAACCCTATAGTTAACCTTAGCTAACACTTTGCAGGGAGGCACCATGCTTGCGCACATGAGGAAGAAGATCTGGGGCGAGAACCACAGCGGCCACAAGGGCGGTCTGGAGATCCTTCGCTGGGTGGGCCCGGGGCTTCTCGTGACCGTGGGGTTCATCGACCCGGGCAACTGGGCCACGAACATGGCCGCGGGCTCCACGTACGGCTACGGTCTGCTGTGGGTTGTGACGGCATCGACCCTCATGCTCATCATGCTGCAGCACAACGCCGCGCACCTGGGCATCGTCACCGGCGAGTGCCTGGCGGAGAGCTGCGCGCACCACCTGCCCCGGCCCCTCGCCCACCTCGTGCTCGCGAGCGCCTGGCTCGCGTGCGTGGCCACGATGATGGCCGAGGTGCTCGGTGGCGGCATCGCCCTGCAGATGCTGTTGGGGCTTCCCGTGCGCCTCGGTGCCGCCATCGTGGCGGCGGCGTCGGCCGCGCTTCTGCTCACGAACTCCTATCGCAGGGTCGAGCGCTGGATCATCGGGTTCGTGTCGCTCATCGGCATCTCGTTTCTCGCAGAGATCGCGATGGTGCGCGTGGACTGGGCATCCGCGGCCGTGGGATGGGTGGCACCGAGCATGCCGGCGGGATCGGCGGCCATCGTCGTCTCCGTGCTGGGGGCCGTCGTGATGCCGCACAACCTGTTCCTACACTCGGAGGTCATCCAGAGCCAGCACTTCGAGGGGCAGGGCGATGCGGTCATCCGCGAGCGGCTCGACCACGAGTTCGTGGACACGCTGCTGTCCATGGGCATCGGCTGGGCGATAAACAGCGCCATGGTGGTGCTCGCCGCCTCGACGTTCTTCTCGGCGGGCGTGCAGGTGGACGACCTGGCGCAGGCGGCGGCCACGCTCGAGCCCATGCTGGGGCCGGCCGCGCGGATCATCTTTGCGCTCGCGTTGCTGTTTGCGGGCCTCGCGAGCTCGGTCACGGCCGGCATGGCGGCGGGCGCGGTGTCTGCGGGCATGGCAGGCGAGCCCTACGACATCCACGACCGCCACAGCTCGCTGGGCGTCGTGGGATGCTTCGCGGGCGCGCTCGTGGCCCTTCTGCTCGTGGACAACCCGTTCGACGGCCTGCTGTGGAGCCAGGCGTTGCTGAGCCTCCAGCTGCCCATCACGGTGTTCGCGCAGATATGGCTCACGAGCAGCCCCCGCGTCATGGGCAAATATGCGAACGGACCTGTGCTCAAGGCCGTGCTCGCGCTCATCGGCCTCGTGGTGACGGCGCTGAACGCCGTGCTGCTCGCCGGGGCGTAGGCGGGCAGCCGCAAGAGGCTCCCGTCCGCCGGCTGCAAACTGCGCAGGATTAGCCTCGGGAGGGGCCGATTTCGCCCAGCCAAGGCTAAAGCTGCGTAGTTTGCGCGGCCGGCAGCAAGCGGCGACACTCCCCTACTTGGCGGCGGCCCAGTCGGTGCCGTAGGAGACCTCGGCCACGAGCGGAACCCGCAGCTTCACGACGCCCTCCATCGTCTCCTTCACGAGGCTGCTCATGGCCTCGAGCTCGTCTTCGGGCACCTCGAAGTCCAGCTCGTCGTGGATCTGCAAGATGAGCTTGCTCTTGAGGCCCTCGGCGCGCATGCGCTCGTCCACGGCAATCATGGCGAGCTTGATGATGTCGGCCGCGCTGCCCTGCATGGGGTGGTTCATGGCCGTGCGCTCGCCAAAGCTGCGCATGTTGGCGTTGCGCGCGAGAATGTCGGGCACGTGGCGCTTGCGGCCGTACATCGTCTGCACCCAGACGTTTCGCTTGGCCATCTCGACCGTGCCATCGAGGTAGGTGCGCACGCGCGGGTAGGCGGCGAAGTAGCGGTCGATCATCTCCTGGGCCTCGCGGCGGCTGATCCCCAGCGACGTGGAAAGGCCGTAGGCCTGCTGGCCATAGACGATGCCGAAGTTCACGGCCTTGGCGCGGCTGCGCATCTCGGGCGTGACGTCGCTAACCGGCACGCCGAACACGCGCGCGGCCGTCTCGGCGTGGAAGTCCTCGCCCTCGCAGAAGGCCGCGACGAGGTGCTCGTCACCCGAGAGGTGCGCGAGCAGGCGCAGCTCGATCTGGGAGTAGTCGCACGCGAGAAAGACGCTGCCCGGCGCCACGGTGAACGCCGTGCGCACGCGATGCCCCAGCTCGGAGCGGGTGGGGATGTTCTGCAGGTTGGGGTTTGAGCTCGAGAGGCGACCCGTGGCGGCCACGGTCTGGTTGAGGCTCGTGTGGATGCGGCCGTCCGTCTTGATGAGCGCGGGCAGCGCGTCCAGGTAGGTCGAGCGAATCTTGGCCTTCTCGCGGTAGCTCAGCACCTCGGCCACGACGGGGCTCGTGCGCGCGAGCTCGTCGAGGACCTTGGCGTTCGTGGAGTAGTAGCCGCGCTGCGTCTTCTTGAGACCGGCCGTGGGAAGTCCCAGGTCGTCGAAGAGCACGCCGGAGAGCTGCATGGGGCTGTCGATGTTGAACTCGCGGCCCGCGGCCTCGAAGATGCGCTGGCGACTCGCCTCGATGTCGGCGCCGAGCTCGGCGGACTGGGTAGCGAGCACGGCGGGGTCCACGTGCATGCCCGTGCGCTCCATGCGCGCGAGCACGCCTACGAGCGGCATCTCGATGTCTGCCATGAGCGAGGCCGAGTCGTCCTTCTCGAGGGCATCAGCAAGCACGGGCACGAGCAGGCGCGCGGCCTGGGCCGTGACGGCGGCCATGGGCTCGCCATCTGCGGGGGCGGGCAGCTCGCCGGTGAGGTAGCGCTCGGCAACGTCGGCGACGGCGTAGGCGCCCTTCGAGGAGTCAAGCAGGTAGGCGGCGATCCCAACGTCGAACAGGTGCGCGGGGTCGCAGCGGGCGGGGTCGAAGGGCTCGCCGTCCTCGTTTGCCACGGGAGGCACGGACGAGTCCACGGGATAGACGGCGTGCATGAGGGCCTTGACGTCGCCAGACGCGACGCGCCAGCACTCGAGCGCATGGACGATGAGGGAGCGGGCGTCCTGACCCTCGAGAAGCCCGGCGCCGGCCGCGCACGACGCCCAGACGGCGAGCTCGGGCTCGAAGAGGGTCCCCTGGTCAGAGGCATCGACGAGGGCAAGGCCGATCCACTCGCCCGCCTCGCCGGCGTCCTGGAGGGCCTCGGCAAGGGCGGGGGCGTCCAGGCGCTCGTCGGGCTCGAAGGCCGTGGCGGAGACGGGGGCGGCGCCGGCCGCACCGGCCAGGGCCAGCACGCGGCCCGTCATGCCCGTGAAGCCCAGGCTCGCGAAGGCAGAGCGGACCGTCTCGGGGTCGAACGTGGGGAACTTGGCCAACGCCAGGTCGCAGTCGATGGGGGCGTCCGTGCGGATGATGGCGACCTTGCGGGAGAGCAGGGCGTCGTCGATGTGGGCGCGCAGGTTCTCGCCCATCTTGCCCTTGACCTCGTCCGCGTGGGCGATGACCTCGTCGAGCGAGCCATACTGGCAGATGAGGGCGCTCGCCTTCTTGGGGCCGATGCCCGGGACGCCGGGGATGTTGTCAGAGGAGTCGCCCTTGAGGCCGTAGAAGTCGGGGACGAGGGCGGGCGTGATGCCGTGGTAGAGATCGTCAACGCTCTCCGGCGTCATGATCGAGACGTCCGAGACGCCCTTGCGCGTGGAGACGACGTTGACGTGGTCGGTGACAAGCTGGTACATGTCGCGGTCGCCGGTGACGAGGTACATGTCGTAGCCGGCCGCCTCGCCGCGGCGAGCGAGCGTGCCGAGAATGTCGTCACCCTCCCAGCCCTCGAGCTCGCAGACGGGGACGTCCATGGCGCGCAGCAGCTCCTTCACCATGGGGAACTGCTCGTGAAGCACCGGGTCCATGGGCGGGCGCTGGGCCTTGTACTGGGGCAGCATCTCCATGCGCACGCGAGGCTTGCCCTTGTCGAACGCGCAGATGACGCCGTCGGGGCGAAACGTCTCCACAAGCTTCACGAACATGGAGACGAAGCCGAAGATGGCATTCGTGTGCCGGCCGTCCGGTGCGGTCATCGTGGGCGGGATGGCATGGAACGCGCGGTGCATGAGCGAGCTGCCATCCACAACGGCAATCGTGCGCCGCGGGACCTGGTCTTGTGCCGCCGGTGCCTCCGTTGCCTCTAGCTGCAAGTCGTTGCTCTCGTCTGCCATGTGGGCGCCTCCTCGTCGCATGTGTCGGCATCCATTGTACGTGCCAAGCCGGACACGCGAGCAGGCGGGGCGAGGACCCACAGGCCCTCTCCAACTCCCTCTGAGACAACTGGTGCCCCACCCGCAGCCGGCCGCCAGTCCTTCGCTACTTCCCCGCGCTTGGGCACAGGTCGACCATGGGGCACTCGCCGCAGCGTGGTGCCTTGGCGCCGCACACCTCGCGGCCAAAGCGGATCCACTGGTGGTTCACGTCTCGCCAGTACTCGCGCGGCAAGATCTTCAGCAGGTCCTGCTCGGTCTTGAGCGGCTCCTTCTCGTGCGTCTTGGGGCTCAGCGCCAGCCTGTGGGCGATGCGGTTCACGTGCGTGTCCACCGCGATGCCCTCAACGATGCCAAAGCTCACGTTGAGCACGATGTTGGCGGTCTTTCTCCCCACGCCCGGCAGCCTCGTGAGCTCGTCCATCGTGTGGGGTACCTCGCCGCCAAACTCGCTCACGATCATCTGTGCCGCCTCGACGGCGTGCCTCGCCTTGCTCTTGTAGAACCCCAGGCTGCGGATGACGCCCGCAACCTCCTCGGGCGAGGCGGCGGCAAGCACCTCGGGCGTGGGCCAGCGATCGAACAGCGCCGGCGTCACCTTGTTCACCTGGGCATCGGTCGTCTGCGCGGAGAGCAGCACGGAGATGACGAGCCGATAGGGGCTCCCATGGTCCAGGAAGCACTCCACGGGCCCATACATCGCGTTCAGCCTCTCGCAGAACTCGACGGCCCTCTCCCGCTTCGCGGCGTTCGTCTCGCGCGGCATCTCGCGCTCCCCTCTCCAAATAAAAGTCCCGGGCGCGGCAGCAGACCTCACCGCGCCCGGGACTCTCTCCAAAAGCTAGTTGGAGCTCGACGGACCGTACGTGCTCAGCATCTCGTCGATCGTCAGGAACTTGTAGCCCTGCTCCTTGAGCTTGGGCAGGGCGATCTTGAGCGCCTCGACCGTCTGGGAGCGGTCGCCGCCGCCGTCATGCATGAGCACGACGTTGCCCGGCTGGGCGCTCATGATCGCCTCGGCGATCTTGTCGGCGCCCGGACGCCTCCAGTCCTCGGTGTCGATGTTCCAGCCAACCTCGGCCGTGCAGTGGCCCTTGAGCGTCTCCACGAGGCTGCCGTAGTAGTTGCCACCCGGCGCACGCAGCACGTGCGTCACGCTCGTGCCCAGGACGTCCTCGATGGCCTTGAAGCCCTTGTCGACCTCGTTGACCTGCTCGTCGGCGGTCATGAACGTGAGGTTGACGCCCTGTCCCGAGCCGCTCGCGTGGTCCCACGTGTGAGAGCCGATCTGGTTGCCCTCGGCCACGATGCGCTTGACCACGTCGGCGTTCTCGGCAACCTGGTTGCCGATCTCGAAGAACGTCGCGTGGGCGTCGTTCTCCTTGAGCACGTCGAGGACCTCGGAGGTCGTCGTGGGCCACGGGCCGTCGTCGAACGTGAGGGCAATGACCTTGTCGCCGTTCGTGTTGACGTTGAAGACGGAGAAGCCAGCGTCAACGGGCTGCTTGGTGACCTCGGTCACGGTCTTGCCGGAGACCTTGCCGGTCTTGGTGACCTGCTCGCCGTCCTCGCCGTCGGAGTAGACGTGGAACGGCGCCACGTAGTAGGACGAGGGGGAGCTCGTGTCCTGGCCGCCCTGGCCGTGGGCGATGGTCTCGGTCGTCTCGGTGTAGTCCTCGTCCACGTCGTTGCCGTCCGAGAACTCAACCGTGGAGTGGCGCGGCACCACGGTCGTGGGGTCGCTCGTCACCGTGCCGTTGAGGTTGGCCTCGAACTGGTCGCCGCCGCCCTCCTGCGCCACGGAGCCGTCCACGGCGATGAGGTTGCCGGCCTTAGGCGTGGCCCAGCCCTCCTTCACGAGGTCGGCGAGCGTGGAGCCGGCGCGCACCATGTGCTCCACGCCGTCGACGCTCACGCGGTAGATGGGCGGGTTGAGGTAGAGGAACGCCCCTCCGCCCACGAGCGCCGCCAGCACGACGAGGATCACCACGACCACCGGCACGCGACGGCGACGCTTCTTGGGAGCGCCCGGCACGCCCTGGCTCGAGCCGGCACGTCCCGCGTGCGCGGACCCCACGCGCTCGGGCGTCATGCCCACGGCGCCATGGGCCGCGCCGCCCACGTAGGGGTTGTCCTCTACGGGCGCATAGGACGCGGGCTCGGGATCGCCGGGCGTCCCGTAGGGCGCGGGCTCGAAGCCGTCGTCCGCATAGGGGTTACCCTCGGCGGGCGGGACGTAGGCCCCCGCCCGGGGCGCACGCTGCGTCGCAGGCTCGCCAGCCGCCTGGCCGCCCGCGACGCCCGCATCAAAGCGGCTGCCCTGCCGCAGCTCGCCATCCTTCTTGAAGTGTCTGGCCACGATGGCCCTCCTCGCTCAACTCACTCCATATATGCTCACCATCGTAGCAGCCAAAGCTGCGGCGACTCCACCCGTTTTTCTCGAAATGCCCTGCGCGATGCCCCGGCCGCCCGCAAGCCGTTCTCGCAAATGCCTCACGCTCGAATCTGTTTGGCCGCACGCGAGAATCTCCCGCGTATCAAAGGCTTAATTCCGCCGTAATATTGCCTCGTTAGAGTATTGCGACGTCAGGGATCCAAGTTCTCACGAAGAGAAAGCGAGTCCACATGGCTTCTAAGGTCACCGAGGAGTACGGCAGCCTGGTGTTCAGCGACTCCGTCATGCGCGAGCGCCTGCCCAAGCCCACCTACAAGGAGCTCTCCAGAGTCATCAAGGAGGGCAAGGCTCTCAACCTCGACATCGCCAACGAGGTTGCCCACGCCATGAAGGAGTGGGCGCTCGAGAAGGGCGCCACCCACTACACCCACTGGTTCCAGCCGCTCACGGGCATCACGTCCGAGAAGCACGACGCGTTCATGGAGCCCACGGGAGACGGCCGCGCGCTCGAGACCTTCGCGGGCAAGGCGCTCATCCAGGGCGAGCCCGACGCCTCGAGCTTCCCCTCCGGCGGCCTGCGCGCCACGTTCGAGGCCCGCGGCTACACGGCCTGGGACCCCACCTCCCCCGCCTTCATCAAGGATGAGGTCCTCTGCGTCCCCACGGCGTTCATCTCCTACACCGGCCAGGCGCTCGACAAGAAGACCCCGCTGCTACGTTCCTGCGTGGCGCTCGACGGCCAGGCCAAGCGCGTGCTGAAGCTCTTTGGCAAGGACGTCAAGAGCGTCACCACCACCGTGGGCCCCGAGCAGGAGTACTTCCTCATCAAGGAGCAGGACTACGCGGCCCGTCCCGACCTCATCATGTGCGGCCGCACGCTGTTCGGCTGCGAGCCGGTCAAGGGCCAGGAGCTCGAGGAGCACTACTTCGGCGCCATCCGCCCCACGGTCAACGAGTTCATGAAGGAGCTCGATGACGAGCTGTGGAAGCTCGCCGTGCCCGCCAAGACCAAGCACAACGAGGTGGCCCCGTGCCAGCACGAGCTCGCCCCCATCTTCGAGACGAGCTCCAAGGCCATCGACCACAACCTGGTCACGATGGAGAAGATGAAGATCATCGCCTCCCACCACGGCCTCACCTGCCTGCAGCACGAGAAGCCCTTCGACTACGTCAACGGCTCGGGCAAGCACAACAACTGGTCCATCTCCGCAGACGGCAAGAACCTTCTCGACCCGTCCGACACACCCGAGGACAACCTGCAGTTCCTCGTCTTCCTCTCCAGCGTCATCGCCGCGGTTGACGACTACCAGGACCTCATGCGCGCAAGCGTGGCCTCGGCCGGCAATGACCACCGTCTGGGTGCCAACGAGGCGCCTCCCGCGATCGTCTCCATCTTCCTGGGCGATGATCTGGCCGCCGTCGTGGACGCGCTCATCAACGACAAGCCCTACTCGAGCCACCCGCGCGAGAAGATGGACCTGGGCGTTCCGCAGCTCGCCGACCTCACGAAGGACAGCACGGACCGCAACCGCACCTCCCCGTTCGCGTTCACGGGCAACAAGTTCGAGTTCCGCATGTGCGGCTCGCAGCAGAACCTGTCCGACCCGAACATGGTGCTGAACACCGCCGTGGCCGAGCAGCTCGACCGCTTCGCCACCGACATGGCCGACGTCGCCGAGTGCGACTTCATCGTCGCCGCCCTCGCCTGGGTCAAGAAGACGCTCACCGACCACCAGCGCATCATCTTCAACGGCAACGGCTACTCCGACGAGTGGCCCGCGGAGGCCGAGAAGCGCGGCCTGCTCAACATGCGCACCACGCCCGACGCCCTGCCCTGCCTCGTCGCCGAGAAGAACCTCAAGCTGTTCGAGAAGTACCACGTGGCCTCCTCCGACGAGATGCACGCCCGCTACGTCTCCAAGGCCGAGCAGTACGCCAAGCTCCTGAACATCGAGGCCAACACGATGGTGTACATGACCAAGCACATGTACCTGCCGGCCCTGTTCGACTACTCCGGCGACATCGCCACGACCGTTGCCACGAAGGCCGAACTTGGCATCGCCGCCAAGGCCGAGAAGGCGCTCGTGCAGATGCTCACCGACGGCATCGACAAGATCACCGAGCTCGTCGCCGACCTCGAGAAGAAGAACGCCGCCGCCCAGGCCCTCGAGGACTGCACGGAGCAGGACAACGCCTACCGCGACTCCGTGATTCCGGCCATGGACGCCCTGCGTGCCGACGTCGACGCCATGGAGAAGGTCTGCGGCCACGACTACTGGCCGGTGCCCAGCTACAACAAGATCCTGTTCTACGTGTAGCCAAGGCGCCGCAAGCCCGCTCGCCACGCATCCCCAGGAGGCCTCGCCCAACGGCGGGGCCTCCTTCCTTGGCATGCCATTGGGGACGGGTTCCGATGGCATGGCATGCCGCGCCAGCGGAACCCGTCCCCAATGGCATGCCGTGCTAGAGTGGGGACCACAGCCGAGAGGAGAGGCCATGAGCGCAACGATGAGAGCCGTGAGGACCGAGGCAGACCAGGAGGAGCTCGCTGAGCTTGCCGCCCAGATCTGGGGCGAGTACTGGCCCGCGCTCATCGGCGAGGCGCAGACGCGCTACATGGTCGAGCAGTTCCAGAGCCTGGGCGCGATTCGCCGCGACATGGCCGAACACGCCTACGAGTACTGGTTCGTCATGGACGACGAGGGCCGCACGTGCGGCTACACGGGCGGCCACGTGGAGAGCGAGACCAACCGCTTCTTCATCTCGAAGATCTACCTCAAGGCAAGCGAGCGGGGACGCCACCTGGCGAGCGACGTCATCGCCTTCTACGTGGGGCTGTGCCGCGAGCGCGGCCTGCGAGCCATGTACCTCACGGTGAACAAGCACAACGACCTGGGCATCCGCTGCTATCGCGGAAAGGGCTTCGACGTGATTGACGCCGTGGAGACGAGCATCGGCGAGGGCTTCGTCATGGACGACTACATCATGGAGAAGCGCGTGCCCGCCGCAGGCGCCGACATGCGCCTCATCGTCATGGACATCGACTCCACGCTCATAAACGAGGAGGTCATCGACCTGCTTGGTGACGAGGCGGGCGCCGGCGAGCGCATTGCGGGCATCACGGAGCGTGCCATGCGAGGAGAGCTTGACTTTGCCCAGGCGCTCAAGGAGCGCGTGGGGCTGCTCGCAGGTCTTGACGAGGGCGTGTTCGACCGCGCCTACGCACGCGTGACGTTCACGCCGGGCGCCCGAGAGCTCGTGGCCGAGGCGCACCGCCGCGGCTGGAAGGTCGGCGTGGTGTCCGGCGGCTTTCATGAGGTGGCAGACCGAATCGTTGCTGCCGCGGACATCGACTACTGCCTGGCGAACCGCCTGGAGGTTGCGGACGGGCACCTCACGGGCAGGCTCGCGAGCGGAATCGTCACGAAGCAGCGCAAGCTCGAGGCCCTCGAGCAGTGGGCGGCAGAGCTTGGCATTCCCCTTTCGCAGACCATCGCCATGGGAGACGGCGCAAACGACATCCCCATGATCTTGGCGGCGGGCACAGGCATCGCCTTCTGCGCCAAGCCCAAGGTGCGCGCCGCGGCGCCGCACGCCATCGACGAGCGCAACCTCATGCGCGCGTTCGACATCATCGATAGCTCGGATCGAACAGCTCGCAACTCCTAGCGGGGGCACGCAAGAACCCCCTCTCGCCCCCTAGGGCAGCTCCCGCATCGACACGCCGGCGATGATCTCCGTGATGCCATCGAACACGAGCGCGAGACCCGCGACGAGCATCACGAGCTCGGCCATCGCAAATGGCGAGGCAACCACGGCCGCACCAGCAAGCAGCGTGACCACGCCAATGACCATGCGCCACACCCAGCCCACGCCAAGCGCACGGCGAATGACGTTTGCCTCGATGACGTCGTTCACGCCCGTCACAAGCACGATGATGCCGATGAGCACGTAGACCACGGCCACGAACGCATCGGGCCACATGATGAGGCAGACGCCCGGAATGGCCTCCAGAAGGCCCATGAACAGGTCTGCCTGACGCAGCCCCTCGGACGAGTGGCGCCAGCAGTTGGCAAGCGTCACGGCACCCACGATGGCCAGCGTCCACCCAACGACACGCACAATGAGCAGCGTGGCCCCAATGGGGCTCACGAACATCGCCACACCCAGCACGAGCAGCGCCACCCCCATGAGGATGACCGTTGCCTTCGTGCGCTTGAACAGCCTCTCGAACATATCCATAGTTGCCTCCTTGTCAGGCTTATACCCAACAAGGCGGCAATGGTGCCGAGGTCAGCTGTCGCCGCCGGCGTCAGCGGCGGCCCCTCCCCTACGCGAGAAACGCCTTGAGGCCGATGATCACGAGCACGATGCCGCCCACGACCTGTGCGCGGTCTCCCAGCACCTCGCCGAGCTTGCGGCCCAGCACGAGCGCCACCACGCAGCACAGAAACGTCGTGAGCGCGATAATCGAGGAGGCAACCACGACGTTCACGGCCTGCGCGCGCAGGCTCACGCCCACGGCAAACGCATCGATGGCCGTGGCGATGGCCTGGGCAAGCACCGTGACGAACGTAAGGCGCTTCGCCACCGGACCCGCGCCGTTCTCCTCGGGCTCGCCGTCCGCATCGCCCTTGCCCATCAGGGCGCTCACGCCCTCACGAACCATGTTGCCGCCAACAAAGCCCAGGATGACGAGGGTAATGATGCCGGCGTAGGCCTCGATGACCTCGACGGCCAGGCCTCCCAGCAGATACCCCGCCACCGGCATGATGCCCTGGAACAGCCCGAACATGATGGGCATGAGCATGAGCCTCGCACGCGACTCCGTTACGTACACGAACGTGTTCGAGATGGTCACGGCAAACGCATCGGCAGAGAGCGCCACGCCCAACACGATGATCTCAACGAGGGTCAAAGCCTCATCCTCCAGGGACGCACAGCGGGCAAAACGTCGCCATGATACCCCGTCGGCACACAGTAAGCGCAGGTAAACTGCAGCGTCGAGGACGGCGACAGTTTGACCCCGTCCCCAAGTGTCACGCGCGCTCGCCGCGGGCGTCGGGCAGCGTCAGCAGCATGACGAGGCCCACCACGAGCAGGATGCCGATTGACAGCACGCCGAGGTTGGCGCTGCCCGTGGCCGCGGTGATGACGCTCACGAGGAAGGTGCCCATGACGCTGGCGTAGCGGCCAAAGATGTCAAAGAAGCCGTAGTACTCGTTGCTGCGCTCCTTGGGCACGAGCTTGCCGAAGTAGCTGCGCGAGAGCGCCTGGATGCCGCCCTGGAACAGGCCCACGAGGATGGCGAGGATCCAGAACTCCGTGGCCGTCTGCAGCGCGAACGCCGCAAACAGGACGATGCCGCAGTACGCCACCACCGCAGCGATGATCATGCGCAGCGTGCCGAACTTGCCCGCGAGCTTGCCGTAGGCGATGGCCGAGGGAAACGCCACGAACTGCGTCACGAGAAGCGCCAGCACGAGCTGCGTGGAGTCGATACCCAGCGCCGCCCCGTAGCTCGTCGCCATGGAGATGACGGTGTGCACACCGTCGATGTAGAAGAAGAACGCCACCATGTAGACGATGAGCGTGCGGTCCTGCGCAATGGAGTGCATCGTCTTGGCAAGCCCGCGGAACGTGTCGGCGCAGATCTTGCCGAGCGTCTCGCCTTCCTCGCGCTCCTTGCCGTAGCGCTGCTTGTACGTGCGGATGAGCGGCAGCGTGAACGCGAGCCACCACAGGCCCGTGATCACGAACGACATCCTCGTGCACAGCATGGTGTCGAGTCCCAGGGCAGGACCGCCAAAGATGAGTGCCAGGCACACGATGAACGGCACCGTGGAGCCCACGTAGCCCCAGGCGTAGCCCGAGCTCGAGACCATGTCCATGCGCTCGTCGGTCGTGACGTCGGTGAGCATGGCGTCGTAGAAGGTCATGGACGAGTTGAGGCCCACCGTGCACACCACGTAGGCCACGAGAAACGGCAGCGCCCCCATGGGGATGGCCTGCGCAAAGCACAGCACGAGGCCCGTGAGGAAGAAACCAATGAAGAACTTGATCTTGTTGCCCGCGTAGTCTGCGAGAGACCCCAGCACGGGCATGAGCAGCGCCACGACGAGCGAGGCGATGGTCTGGGCGTTGGCCCAAGCGCTCACGAGCTCGGCCGCCGAGGCGCCCGTGTTGATGGCGTTGAAGTAGATGGGAACGATCGAGGTGTTGAGCAGCACGAGCGCGGAGTTGCCCACGTCGTACATCACCCAGTTGCGCTCGAGCTTGGTGTACTTCGTCTTTGCCATGGGTTTCTCCCGTGCTCGCAGGGTCGCGCCGAGCGGCGCGCGTATACACCATGGTAACGGTTGGCGGGCACACCGAACGTAAGCCTCCTGTAAATCGGCATCGCACGCTGCCCCAGCGGATACGAGCGCCGCGCGAGGGGGCATAATGGAGACAGTCACTCGGATGAAAGGACAATCATGCCCGCACTCATCACCCACCACCTGTTCGGAGAGCGCTCCGCCTCCCTGCTGCCGCAGGGCCTCATCACGAGCGAGGAGGAACTTCTCGCGTTTCTTCTTGGCAACCAGGGGCCAGACCCCTTCTTCTTCCGCGTGCTCACCACGCCCGAGCGCGGCCAGAACGCCCGCCAGCTCGCCCACGAGATGCACGATGGGCGCATGACGCGCGCGTTCACGGCGCTGCGCGACGGGGTGGGCCACCTTCCCGAGGCAGACGCCGGCATCGGGCGCGCGTTCGCGCTCGGCATGCTGTCGCACTACGCGCTCGACCGCGTGGCGCACCCGTTCGTCTACGCCGAGCAGTACGCGCTCATCGACGCGGCCGATGACCTCTACGACGCGGACAGCGAGGTGCACGCCATCATCGAGAGCGACCTGGACACGTGGATGCTGTGGAGCCTGCGCCACGCCACGGTGCACGACTGCCCGCCTGCCGCCGAGCTCGCGCACACCGAGCGCATCTGCCGCGTGGCCGGCGCGCTCATGAGCCAGGTTGCCTGGGCTGCCTTTGGCATCGAGCTTCCCGCCACCGAGTACGCGGGCGCCGTGGCCGACATGGAACTGTGCTACCGCGCCATCGAGCCGCACGGCTCGCTCAAGGCCGGCACCGTGGGCGGCCTGGAGCGCCTCGTGCGCTCCCACTCGCTGCTCGAGGCCCTCTCCCACCGCGTCTCTACCTCAGACGACTGCCCCGCGGCCAACCTGGAGCACCGCGAGTGGAAGAACCCCTTCACGGGCGAGACGAGCACCGAGTCGTTCCCGGATCGCTTCGACGCGGCGCTGCGCGGCTGGCCCGCGCTCGCGCTGGCGTTCACGCACGGCGGCGACGAGCTTCGCGAGGCCGTGGCCGGCCTCAACTACTCCGGCACGCCGGACAGCGAGTAACGACGAGGGGCTCCCAAAAGCGTCAACGGCTTTTGGGAGCCCCTCTTTTTTGACGTGCCAACGGAACCCGTCCCCTTTGGCAGACGCGCCAGCATGCCAACGGAACCCGTCCCCTTTGGCGCTACTCGTGGCGCTCCATGAAGTCCTCGACCGTGGCGTTGTACTGCTCGACGTGCTCGAGGTGGACGCAGTGCGTGCCCTCGAGAAGCGCCCACTCCGCCCCGGGGATGCCGTCGGCGATCTGCTTGGCGATGAGCGGGGTGCACTCGTCGGCCGTGCCGCTAGTCACGAGCGTGGGGATGCAAATGTCTGCCAGCTTGTCGACCACGCTCCAGTGGCTGAGCTTGCCCGTCACCACGAACTCGCTCATGCCCTGCATCGTGTGGTAGACCTCGTCGCCCACCGGGTCAGCGAAGGGCTTGCGCCACTCCACGGGACGCTCGTTCTCGGGCACGGCGGCCACGTGGCGGCGGTAGTATTCGGCGCTCGCGGCCTTGACCTCGGGACGGTCGTAGTCGCCGTCCACGTCTGCCTGCGCCAGGGCCTGCTCCATCTCCTTGGGCAGGTAGGAGCGAAGGCGGATCGCCTCGGCAAGCCACAGGTCCATGTCGGCCGGCGAGCTCGCCACCGTCATGGACGCCACGCCGCTCGGGCGGTGCGTGGCGTACTGCAGCTCCAGCATGCCACCCCAGCTCTGGCCAAGCAGGTGCACGTGATCGAGCCCCAGGTGGCGGCGCAGCTCGTGGAGCTCCTCCTCGAACAGCTCGGCGCTCCACATGTCGGGGTTGCTCGGCGCCTTGGAGTAGCCGCAGCCAATCTGGTCGTAGTAGATGACCTGGCGGTGGTACTTGCGGGCAAGCTCGTCGAGGCTTCGCAGGTACCAGTGCGTGTTGCCGGGACCACCGTGAATGGTGAGCAGCGGCAGGCGGCCAAGGTCGTTCTCGCCCACGATCCTGTACCACGTCTTGTAGCCCTTGAAGGGCATGTAGCCCTCGACGACCTTGAGCTCCTCCATACGCCTCTCCCCTCGTTCGTCTCCTCGCAACAGGTACGTAACCACGCCCGTCCAACGCGGACCTATACTAGCCGCGAGAATTGCGGGCGCGCGCCAGGACCGGGCCCATGTAACGATGCGATTACAGAAGCCGGACAGGAAGTGCGCCCTTCTCGCATAAACCTATATTCATACTAAGCAAGTAGGAAATAGTTGCAACGCTCCCCCGAACGGGCGAGCGCCCCAGCATGGCAGGCTCTCCTGCCATGCGCGACAGAAAGGATCGATCATGGACGCAAAGACCGTGCTCGACGCACCCATCAGCCGCCGCGCCATGCTCGTCGGCAGCGCCATCGCAGGGGCCGCCGCGCTCGCGGGCTGCAAGAAGAGCGACTCGGACGGATCTGCCGCCTCCACGGGTGGCTCGAGCGACGCCGTGCTCTCCTACCACATCGAGAACCCCACGGGCATCGAGCCCTACACGCTCGAGGACGAGAACGCCGTTGCCGTGGCGTTCAACCTGTTCGACGCGCTCACCTACTACAACTACAAGACCAGCGAGCTCGAGGACCTCGTGGCCGAGAGCCACACCCACAACGACGACGACACGGTCTGGACGTTCAAGGTCCGCAAGGGCACGAAGTTCCACGACGGCAGCGAGGTCACGGCCAAGTCGTTCGCCTACGCCTGGAACCGCCTGTGCAGCCCCACCACGTCCGACCAGCCCTCGAACGTCTCCTACCACCTTGCCATGGTGAAGGGCTACGAGGACGTCACGGCCGGCACCGCCACCGAGCTCGCGGGCGTCACCTGCCCCGACGACTACACGCTGCAGGTCGAGCTCTCCCAGCCCTACGCCGACTTCGACTACGTGTGCGCCGCCCCCGTGCTCTCGCCCATCCCGGAGGGCGCCGGCGCCGGCGACGAGTACACGGCCTTTGCCCACTCCCCCATCGGCAACGGCCCGTTCAAGATGAAGGGCGACTGGGTTGACGGCCAGTACGTCGAGACCGAGGCGTTCGAGGACTACACCAACGGCGATGCGCCCAAGGTTGCCGGCGTTCGCTTCAACATCTACCGCGACTCGAACACCGCCTACAAGGAGCTCGACGCCGGCAGCCTGGACTGCTCGCTCGTGCCCATCACGGCCACGAAGAACGCCAAGGACTCCTACGGCGAGTCCGAGGACGGCTACACGGCCACGCCCGGCCACCAGTTCCTGGGCGGCACGATGCTCTACACGCAGTTCCTCGCCTTCAACGTGAACGACCCGCTCATGAGCGACGTCCGCGTGCGCCAGGCGCTGTCGCTTGCCATCAACCGCCAGGCCATATGCGACGCCATCTACGAGGGCTCGGCCAAGCCCGCAGACGACATCATCCCCGAGGCCATCGACGGCTACCGCGAGGGCGCCTGGGCCTACGCCGCCTACGACCCCGACAAGGCCGCCCAGCTGCTCGACGAGGCGGGCTACCCCGCAGACGCCGACGGCAAGCGCAACATCTCGTTCAAGTTCATGACGAACGCCGCCAACACGCAGGATGAGTACCAGTCCATGCAGGCCGACTGGCAGAAGCTCGGCCTGGACGTGGAGATCGACAAGGTGGAGTACGCGGCCATGTACCAGTCCTACCTCGACGGCACCTACTCGGTAGGCGCCCGCGCATGGTACGCGGACTACCCCATCGCCGACAACTACCTCTACCCGCTGTTCCACACGGGCAACGGCGACAACGTGAGCCACTTTGCCGACGACAAGTTCGAGCAGCTCATCGATGCCGCCCGCGCCACGGCCGACCACGACGAGCGCGTGGCCGCCATGCAGGCCGCCGACGACTACGTAGCAGACCTCGTGCCCTACGCGCCGCTCAACTACCGCTCGCTCGCCCGCTGCACGGACAAGCGCGTGGCCTCGCTCACGGTGACGCCGCAGATCCTGCCGCTTCTCTCCGAGGCAAGCATCTCCGAGTAACGCCCCAGGCATCCGCAAGCCAGCAAGGGTCCCGTCGTCGCCTCCGCGCGGCGCCGGGACCCTTACTTTTCGTGCGCGACCGTTCTCGGCCACGTTTTACGTGCGCAATCCATTCTCGGCCGCGTTTTACGCGTTATTCGGCCGTTTGACGCGTAATTCGTGGCCTTCAACGCGTCGGACGCGTAATTCGTGGCCGAGAATGGCCAGCGATCGAGTCCTACTCGTGGGTCACACGCGTGTCGCCGTGGGCCCAGCCGTAGTTCATCTGCGCGCCGTCCGTGAAGCCAACGACGCCGGCCCCGCTCGCGGGCACCACGATGACGCCGCCGTTGCCGCCACGGGCGTCCACGCCCGCAAGCATCGCCGCAGCAGCGTTCGGCAGTGCCTCGCCAGCCATCGACACGCGCGCATGCACCTGGTAGGCGGCCACCTCCTGGATGAACGTCTCGCCCGTGCCCGTGCAGCTCACGGCCACCGTCTGCCCGTTGGCGTAGGTGCCAGCACCGCAGAGGGGCGAGTCACCCACGCGCCCGGGCTGCTGGCCCGTAATGCCACCCGTCGACGTGCCGGCGGCGATGTGGCCGCGCACGTCTCGGGCAACCGCACCCACGGTGCCGTGGCGCGTCTCGGGATGGTCGTCGCCCGTCTCGTGCAGGGCCTTCCACTCCTCGAGCGCGGCGAGGCGTGCCGGCGTCACGAAGTAGTCGTTCTCCACCTGCTCGATGCCCCACTCGTCGAGAAGCTCGGCCGCAGGCTCGCTGAACAGCACGTGCGGCGTGCGCTCCATGACGGCGCGGGCCACGTCGATGGGGTGCTTGGCCGTCGTGAGCCCGCAGGCCGCGCCCACGTTCCCGTCGCCAAGCATGAGGGCTGCGTCGAGCTCGGCGCGGCCCCCGAGCGTGAGCGCAGCACCCCGGCCGCAGTTGAAGCACGGCGCGTCCTCCATGACGTGTATCGCCGCGATCACGGCGTCCTCGGCAGGGCCGCCCTGCTCGAGGACCGCATAGCCCGCCTCAAGCGCACGGGCCAGCGCCTCGTCCGTCTCGGCCTTCTGGGCGGCCGTCATCTCGTGCAGGCGCCTGCCGGCCCCGCCGTGGATGACGAGCAGCGGCCCCTCTCCTCCCGCCTCGACGACGTGCGTCCTCGCGCTTGTCTCGCCCATGCGGCTCTCCCCTCTCACAGACGCGGCCCCGCCGGCGAGAACCGACGGGACCGCATGCATACGTTCGTATGGTCAGCTGGCGACTAGCAGATCTTGAAGACCCAGTTGTGCTTGTCCTCGATGGCGCCGGACTGGATGCCCGTGAGCGTCTCGCGCAGCTTCTTCATGACCGGGCCGCACTCGACGTGGCCGGCCGGGAAGATGACGGTCTCGTCGGCGCCGTAGACCTTGTTGTCGATCTCACCGACGGGCGAGATGACGGCGGCGGTGCCGCACATGCCGCACTCGGAGAACTTGCCGCTCTTGACCTCGGCCCACTCGACGGGGCGGTTGTCGACGGTCATGCCGAGGTCCTCGGCGACCTGGACGAGCGAGCGACGGGTGATGGAGGGCAGGATGGAGTCGGTGTGGCTCTTGGGGACCACGAGCGTGTTGCCGTCAACGAACAGCACGTTGGCGCCACCGGTCTCCTCGACGTAGGTGCGGGACTCGGAGTCGAGGTAGAGGTTGTCGGCATAGCCGGTGGAGTGGGCCTCGACGGAGGGCTTAAGGCTCATGGCGTAGTTCAGGCCGGCCTTGATGTTGCCGGTGCCGTGGGGCGCGGCGCGGTCGTACTCGGAGATGCGCAGCTTGACGGCCTTGAGGCCGCCCTTGTAGTAGGGGCCCACCGGCGTCACGAGGATGCGGAAGGTGTACTCGGGGGCAGGGGCCACGCCGATGACGTTGCCGGAGCCGATCATGAACGGGCGCACGTAGAGCGTGGCGCCGGAGCCAAAGGGCGGCACCCACGCGGCGTTGGCCTTGACGACCTGCTTGACAGCCTCAACGAAGCGCTCCTTCGGGAAGGGCGGCATCTCGAGGCGCTGGGCGGAGTCATACATGCGCTGGGCGTTCTGGTCCGGGCGGAAGCAGACGATGTCGCCGCTCTCGGTGGTGTAGGCCTTGAGGCCCTCGAAGACCTCCTGGCAGTAGTGGAAGATGCCGCCGCACTCGGAGACGTGCATGGTGTGGTCGCCGGTCAGGCCGCCCTCGTCCCACTCGCCGTCCTTCCAGTGGGCCTCGTAGCTGTAGTCGGTCTGCATGTAGCTGAAGCCAAGGCTGCCCCAGTCCAGATCCTTCTTCTCAACTGCCATAGCGCGTGCTCCTAACGAACGATACGGTCTGTCGCTTGCTGTAGCGATTGGGCCCCAGTCTAGACCTTTTCCGCCGGGAGGCGCACGCTCGAATCGTTATGTTACGCGTGGGTAACAAGACGCCCGCCGGCCGCGAATGAGCGGCCAGCGGGCGCGACGTGACACGTGGGGACGGGGTCAAACTGTCACCGTGCCAAGGGAACCCGTCCCCAATGGCATGCCAAGGGAACCCGTCCCCAATGGCATGATGGCGCGGCTACAGGTCCTGCAGGGCCACCACGTCGAGCGAGCCGGTGCGGGCCGTGCGGATGGCCTCGGTCATGGCCTGGGCGCCGGCGAGCGTCGTGACGTTCGTGACGCGGTAGCGCACGGCGAGCTGGCGCAGCGTGTAGAAGTCGCCGCGGGTCTCGTGGCCGCCGGGCGTGTTGATGATGAGCTGGATGTCGCCGCCGGAGAGCATCGTGGCGATGTTGGGGCGCATCTCGCTCGCGCGACGGACCGGCTTGCAGTCGATGCCGGCCGCGCGCAGCGCCTTGGCCGTACCCGTAGTGCCCACGAGCTCAAACCCCATGCCCACCAGGTCGCGGGCCACGCCGATGATGGCGCGCTTGTCGCGGTCGCGCACGGAGATGAACACGCGGCCCTTCGTGGGAAGCCCGTAGCTGATGGCAAGCTGCGTCTTGGCGTAGGCGGCCGGGAACGTCTTGGCCACGCCCATGACCTCGCCCGTGGACTTCATCTCCGGGCCCAGCGTCATGTCGGCACCCGGGAAGCGGTCGAACGGCAGCACGGCCTCCTTGCAGGCGAAGTAGCCAAACGTGCGGTCCTCGGGCGGCAGGTTCAGCTCGGAGAGCTTCTTGCCGGCCATGAGCAGCGCGGCCATGCGCGCGAGCGGCACGCCGGTGGACTTGGACGAGAACGGCACCGTGCGGCTGGCGCGCGGGTTGAGCTCGATAACGTAAAGGTGCCCGTTGTGCACGGCGTACTGAACGTTGAGCGCGCCCACGACGTGGCAGGCGGCCGCGAGCTTGTGGGTGGTCTCGCGAATCTCGGCGATCATGGAGTCGGCGAGCGAGTAGGGCGGCATGCAGCACGCGGAGTCGCCGGAGTGGATGCCGGCCTCCTCGATCTGCTCGAGCACGCTGCCCACGTAGCAGTCCTCGCCATCGGCCAGCGCGTCCACGTCCAGCTCGACGGCCGAGTCGAGGAAGGCATCGAGGTAGATCGGGTGATCCTTGGAGACGCGCGTGGCGGCCTCCATGTAGCTCTTGAGGTGGCGCTCGTCGTAGGCGATGACCATGCCGCGGCCGCCCAGCACGTAGCTGGGACGCACCAGCAGCGGAAATCCGATGCGGTGGGCAACCTCGACGGCCTGCTCGTAGGTCTCGGCCACACCCGACACCGGGTAGGCGATGCCCAACTCGTCGAGAAGGGCGCTGAAGCGCTCGCGGTCCTCGGCCAGGTCCAGGGCGTCAGGCTGCGTGCCCATGATGGGGACGCCCGCGGCCTTGAGGCGCGCGGCCAGGTTGATGGGCGTCTGGCCGCCGAGCGTGCAGATGACGCCCTCGGGCTGCTCCACGTCCACGATGTCCATGACGTCCTCGAACGTGAGCGGCTCGAAGTAGAGGCGGTCGGACGTGTCGTAGTCGGTCGAGACGGTCTCGGGGTTGCAGTTGACCATGACCGTCTCGTAGCCCTCGTCGTGCAGGGCGTAGGCGGCGTGGCAGCAGCAGTAGTCGAACTCGATGCCCTGGCCGATGCGGTTGGGGCCGGCCGAGAGGATCATGACGCGCGGCTTGTCGGTGGCGCGGCGCTCGCTGGGGCCCCACTCGTAGGTCTTGTAGTGGTAGCTCGTGCGCGCCGGGAACTCGCCGCCGCAGGTGTCGACGGTCTTGATGGCGGGCTCCACGCCCTTGGCCTTGCGCCAGGCGCGCACCTCGAGCTCCGTGGCACCGGTAAAGTGGGCGATCTGCTCGTCGGAGAAGCCCATCTGCTTCACGGAGCGCATGTCGCGCTCGGAGATGTCGGTGAGGCGGTGCTCGGCAAGCCAGCCCTCGGTGTCCACGATGTTCTTGAGGTGGCTGAGGTACCACGGGTCGATGCCCGTGAGGCCGTTGATGTCCTCGATGGACCAGCCGCGGCGCAGCGCCTCGATGACGTAGTAGATGCGCTGGGCCGTGGGCACCGAGACGCGCTGGCGGAAGTCGGGCACGTCATAGAGCGCCGGGTCGTCGGCGCCGAGCATGTTCTGCCCCACCTCGAGCGAGCGCATGGCCTTGTTGAAGCTCTCCTCGAACGTGCGGCCGATGGCCATGACCTCGCCCACGGCCTTCATGCGCGTGGAGAGGGTCTCGTCGGTGCCCTTGAACTTCTCGAAGGCAAAGCGCGGCACCTTGACGACGCAGTAGTCGATGGAGGGCTCAAAGCAGGCCGGCGTGGCCTGGGTGATGTCGTTCTTTACCTCGTCGAGCGTGAGGCCCACGGCGAGGCGTGCCGCCACCTTGGCGATTGGGAAGCCCGTGGCCTTGGAGGCAAGCGCCGAGGAGCGGCTCACGCGCGGGTTCATCTCCACGACGATGATGCGGCCGTCCTCGGGGTTCACGGCGAACTGCACGTTGGAGCCGCCCGTGGCCACGCCAACCTTCTCGAGGATGGCGAGCGAGTAGTCGCGCAGCTTCTGCAGCTCGGCGTCGGCAAGCGTCTGGGCCGGCGCCACGGTGATGGAGTCTCCCGTGTGCACGCCCATGGGATCGAGGTTCTCGATGGAGCAGATCACGATGCCGTTGCCGGCGCAGTCGCGCATGACCTCCATCTCGATTTCCTTCCAGCCCTGGATGGACTCCTCCACCAGGACCTCGCCCTCAGGCGACAGGTCGATGCCCTGGGCCACGATGCGGCGCAGGTCGTCCATGTCATAGGCGATGCCGCCGCCGGCGCCACCCAGCGTGAAGCTCGGGCGGATGATGACGGGAAATCCCAGCTCGCCCACGATGCGCTCGGCGTCTGCCACCGAGTAGGCAAAGCCGCTGCGGCAGATGTGCAGGCCGATGTCCTCCATGGCCTCGGCGAAGAGCTTGCGGTCCTCGCCGATGCGAATGGACTCGGTGTTGCAACCGATGACCTCGACGCCGTACTTGGACAGCACGCCCGCCTCGTCGAGCTCGATGGCGCAGTTGAGGCCCGTCTGGCCGCCCATGTTGGGCAGAAGGGCGTCGGGGCGCTCGCGCTCGATGACCTTGGCCACGGCGTCTGCCGTGATGGGCTCCACGTAGGTGCGGTCGGCAATACCCGGATCGGTCATGATCGTGGCGGGGTTCGAGTTCACGAGGACGACCTCGTAGCCGAGCGCCTTGAGGCTCTCGCAGGCCTGCGTGCCCGAGTAGTCGAACTCGCACGCCTGGCCGATGACGATCGGGCCAGAGCCAATGACCAGGATCTTCTTGATGTCGGTACGCTTCGGCAACTAGAAGCGCCTCCCCTCGCGGACGTCGATGGCAAGATAGTCGGGCACACCCTCCATGAGGCGACGGAACGCCTCGAACAGGTAGACCGCGTCGTGCGGTCCGGGCGATGCCTCGGGGTGGTACTGCACGGAGAACGCCGGGATGTCGAGGAACTGGATGCCCTCGGGCGTGCCGTCGTTGAGGTTCACGTGCGTGAGGCGGATGCGGCCGAACTTCTCGGTGCTGATGACCGGCGCGATGCGGCGCTCGCTCCAGAAGCGCAGGTCGTGCGTGCCCGCGGCGCGCCAGGCGTCCACGACCTCGGTGCCGCCGGAGAGCTCCGCGTCGAGCTCGCCCAGGCTGTCGAAGACCAGGCCGTAGTTGTGGTTCTGGGCCGTGACCTCCACCATGCCCGAGAGCAGGTTCATGACGGGCTGGTTGCCGCCGTGGTGGCCGTACGGGAGCTTCTCGATGGCGGCGCCCGCAGCCTGGCAGATCATCTGGTGGCCCAGGCAGATGCCAAAGACGGGCACGCGGCCCAGGAGCTGCTCGGCGCAGGCCGCCGGCTCGGGCAGCTCGCGCGGGTCTCCGGGGCCGTTGGAGAGGAACACGCCGTCCGGGTTGGTGGCGAGGATCTTCTTGGCCGGGGTGTCCCAGGGCACCACGTGCACGTCCATGCCGGCGCCGATGAGGCCGCGCAGGATGCCGCGCTTCTCGCCGCAGTCGAGCGCCGTGACGCGCAGACGACGGCGCGGGCGGTCGAGGTCGACCTTGGCGTCGACGTCGTAGGGCTCGGGCGTGGAGACCTTGGCGGCCCAGTTGGTCTCGGAGATGGAGGGCGCCGCCTTGACGCGGGCCACGAGACTTGCCGGGTCGAGGTCGGTCGTGGAGATGGCGCAGCGCATCGTGCCCGCCTCGCGCACGCGCAGCGTGAGGGCGCGGGTGTCCACGCACTCGATGGCCACGATGCCGCGCTCGGCGAGGAAGTCGGGCAGCGTGCCCTCGGAGCGCCAGTTGTTGGGCGTGTGGCACATGTCGCACACGACGACGCCGGCGAGCGCCGCGCCGTCGGACTGCATGTCGGCCGCGCAGACGCCGTAGTTGCCGATCTGCGGGTAGGTGAAGGCGACGATCTGGCCGGCGTAGGACGGGTCGGTGATGACCTCCTGATAGCCGGACATGGAGGTGTTGAAGACGAGCTCGCCGAAGGCCTCGCCGTCGGCTCCGGCCGACAGCCCCTCGAACGTGGTGCCGTCCTCGAGCGCGAGCAGCGCCCTCGTGGCTCCCTTTGCCAGAAGTGGGTTCACGCGTTCCCCTTTCGGTTGGGTTCGCGGTGAGATGAGACGTCCGGGGCCGGGGCCGCGCGTCAAAAAAAGACGCCCGGCGTGGCCGAGGGCGTCCCCACAAGACAGATGCGCTTGCGCCGCGCATCCTTTGGCCCAACGTAAACCCGGCATGTCCAGCGCCGAGTCAGGCCCTTGCCTTGCAGGTATCCCGTACCGTGCTTAAAGGTCGAGGGACATAATAGCGCGGTCACGGGGTTGCGCAAGGCTAACCTTTTGTTAGGCACCCTCATATAATTACAGGTAAAGCAGGTAGTCGCGGCGTTATGCATGCGCGCGCTCGGAATATCCATCTTGCGGGGTGGCGACGCGGATTGGGACGCGACGGCGCACTTGGCGCCGCACGCCTCGACAAAAGACGCAGGATTAGCCTTCGCGACGGCAAATCTCGCCGATTTAAGGCTAATCCTGCGTAGTTAACCAGCTATGGGAGACGGCGGCCGCCCTACTCGCCGTTGATGTCCTCGGCCACGGCCTGCTCGATGGCCTCGACGCCGGCGACGGAGAGGTCCTCCCCGCCCTGGCAGAAGCGCTTGTCGACCCAGCCGGTGAGGATGGGGGCCGCCACCGCCGTGATGATGACGGCCGTGGCGATCTGTGCGTAGGCAACGGGCGCGAGCTCGGCATAGCGCGGGGCCACCTCGGCCAAGGCCACCGGCGTGGTCATGGCCGTGCCGGCGATGGTCGAGCAGGCCACGGCCGCCTTGCCGTTGCCGCCGCACAGTCGCTCGAACGCAAACGTGATGGGACCAACCACGAACAGCGTGATGAGACCAAGCAGGATGCCGGAGATGCCGCCGGTGATGAAGCTCGAGAGGCTCATGGACGCGCCCAGCTGAAACCCGATGACCGCGATGGCGGGATTCGTGCCCGGAACGAGCAGGTTCTTGACGAACGGGAACAGGTTGCCCAGCACCATGCCGATGACGAGCGGAAGGATCGAGCCCACGATGGCGCCCATCGGGATGTTGGCCAGGCCGGAGACGCCCAGGATGATCATCGTGACGGCGGGGCCGGCCGTGAAGAACAGGATGCCCACGGCGCCGCGCTCGGACTCGTCGCCGAACTCGCCCATGATGCCGGTGTAGAGCGCCATGTTGCAAAAGGTGATGCCGCCGATGATGGAGGCCGAGGAGAGCCCCAGGAAGTCGTCGTTGAAGAAGTAGGCCACGGCAAGGCCCAGCGCGGCGGCCACCACGAGCTTGGGGATGAGCACCACGATGCCGGTCTTGATGGCACCCGGCGTGGACTTGAACGAGATGCCCGCGCCCACGAACAGCAGGATGGCCGCGACGATCGTGTTGGAGCCGCCGCGCGTGGCCGCCGTGAAGAACCCGCCGATCTCGAAGACCTGGGGGCAGAACGTGTTGAGCAGAAGGCCCACGATCATGGGATAGATCATGATGTCACCAGGGATGCGTGGGACCTTGAGCTTCTTCTCGGGCTGCGGCATTATGTCCTCCCAACTGCGATTTTTTGGTCAGGACATAGTAACAGACGAGCCATCTACCGGACCGAGCCGCAATCGGATGGTCACAAATTGCGTTTGGGAACGACTCGCCGTGTATTTAGCGGATATTCCCTCGTTTCGGTCCGATCAAAACACCAGGTCAGGCGTTTGTGACCGAGCGGCAATAGCCTGGCCGGCGCAAACCAGGGAACAGAGCTCGTTCCCAAACGCAATTCGCGACCACAAAAAGGGCCCCGCGCCACGTAGATTGCGTGGCGCGGGGCCCAGCAGGGTCGCAAAGCCGCCCAAGAGGCAAAACCAAGCGCTACTCCCCACGCTCGTCGCCCATGAAGAACAGCGCCACGGTGCCCGGGCCCGTGTGCGAGCCGATGACCGTGCCCACGTCATTGATCTGAACCTTGCCCGCAAGCGCGGGAAACGCAGCTTCGACGAGGCTGCGCACGTACTCGGCGTCGGAGCGGCACGCGCTCATGGACAGCATGCACTTGCCGGCATACGCATGGCCACCGTCGGCATGCTCCTCCATGCGACGGACCATGTCGCGAGCGGCCTTGGCCTTCGTGCGGATCTTGTCACGTGGGATGAGCTTGCCCTCGCTGTTCATGTTGAGCACGGGGCAGATCTTGAGCGCCGTTCCCACGAATCCGCTCACACGCGAGACGCGCCCGCCGCGCACGTAGCTCGTGAGGTCGGTCGAGAAGAACCAGTGGTGAACGTTGAGGCGGTGGCTCATGGCCCAGTCGTACGCCTCGTCGAGTGTGGCGCCCTCGTCGCGCTTGTCGGCGAGGTACTCGACGAGCATGCCATAGCCCGAGCTCGCGCCCAGCGAGTCCACGACGAGCACGCGCCTGTCGGGATGGGCGTCCATGACCTGGCGCGCGGCGATAGAGGCCGCCTCGAACGCGCCGGAAAGCCCACTCGACAGCGAGACGTGCAGCACGTCGGAGCCCGACGCCACAATGGGCTCCCACAGCTCGACGAACTCGCCGACGCCAGGCTGCGAGGTCGTGGGCATAGCTCCCGCCTTGATGGCCGCGTAGAACTCGTCGGGCGAGATGGACTGGTAGAGGTCGTCGAGGTGGTCAACGCCGTCCTCGTTCCAGTGGAAGCACACGTAGGGGATGCGGCGGCCCTCGAAGAAGGAGCGCGAGCGGTCGGCCGTGGAGCAGCAGGTCAGCGTGAAGTTAGCCATGAGATCACCTCGAGCGATAAAAGGGGCCGGCGCCCCAGCGGCACCGGCCCGAGCGTTCCTCTTCGATTGTAGCCGCGGGCGCGCTCGCCATTCTCGGCGGCGCGGCCGGCGGCGGCTCGCGGGGTGTGCGATGGTCGCTAGTCCGCTACAGCATGGCGCCGAAGTCGCTCACGAGGATCTGGCCCGTAAGGGCGCGCGACTCGTCGGAGGCAAGGAACAGCGCGATGTTCGCCACGTCGTCGGGCATGCACGGCTGCGTCTTGAGGTTGGAGTGCGTGGCCATGGCGCCCATCATGTCGGGATCCATGTCGGCGGCGGTGGTGCCGGCGACCATGGGGGTCACGATGGTGCCTGGACAGATGGCGTTGCAGCGGATGCCCGTGGCCTGGAAGCGCAGGGCCGTGTGCTTGGTGACGCCGATGACCGCGGCCTTCGTGGAGACGTAGACGGCGCCGCCGCAGCCCTTCTCGCCCGCGACGGAGGCAATGTTGACGATGGAGGCACCGGCAGCCATGCGCGTGGTGGCGGCGCGCATGCAGCGCATGGTGCCCTTCTGGTTCGTCTCGATAATGCGGTCGAGATCCTCGTCGGTGAAGCGGTCGACGGGCTTGAGGCCACTCTCGAGGATGCCGGCGTTGTTCACGAGGATGTCGATCTTGCCGAACGCCTCGACGGCGGCGGCCATGAGGTGCTCGGGGTCCTCGGGCTTGGAGATGTCACACGGGACGGCGAGCGTGCGGCCACCGGTCTGGTTGATCTCGTTGGCGACCTCGTCGAGCGCCTCCTTGCGACGCGCGGCCATGACGACGCTTGCGCCCTCCGCGGCGAACAGGCGGGCGATGGCGGCGCCCACGCCGGAGTTTGCGCCCGTGACGACCGCGACCTTGCCCTCAAGCCTTCTCATGATGTGTCCCCTTCCGTATGCCGGGCATGTGCCGGCTCCTTGGCCTCGCCCGTGCGAGAACCACTCGATGGGCAGCAGCGTAGAGGATGGGCGAGACGCGACAGCCGGCCCATCGGCAAACGGGCCAACGTGATTCGGCCGATCCAAAGGGGACGTAGCCCTTTGGGACACCCCGTCAGTGCGCTGCTCTCCAGCGCTCGAGCTGGGGCAGCACGGCGCCCATGAGCGAGACGGCCTCGTCCCTGGTCATCCCCGTGTTCTCGGCCAGACGCGGGGCGCAGTCCTCGATCATGACGCCATGGTGGTCTCGTAGGTGTATTCGCCGTGCTCGTAGCACCACTTGCAGTAGTGGTCTGTCTTGTTGCCGGCGGCGTCGGTGCCCCAGTCGTCGGGCGCGAGTATCATTCCGCAGCTCTGGCAGAAGTGGTCGGGCATGCTGAGGAGGTTCGAGAGCGGCTCGTCGAGCACGTTCGAGATGAGCTTAATCATGTCGATGCCGGGAACAACCTCGCCGCGCTCCCACCGGCTCACCGCCTGACGGGTGACGTAGAGGCGCGATGCGAGCTGCTCCTGCGTGAGGCCGCGGGCCTTGCGTGCGAAGGCGAGCGCTGTGCCGAATTCCATGGGGCTCCCTTCGAGCTATTCCTTCGTTGAACTCAACTCTAGGCGCGAGAAGGACGCAGGTCGAGAAACCATCGGTTGCGCGGACGCGCGAGGAGCCCAAAGGTGCGCAGGTGCGCGAGGGGCCCAAAGGGGACGTAGCCCTTTGGGCACGAGGCGGTCCGCACCGCTACTTCCTCCCTTTCATTACGAGTTTGATGATGACGAGCGCGACGGTGACAACCGCAAACTCGGTAATGAAAGAGACGATATCCATGGCTTCCCTCACTTAATTACAGACCAAAACGACTAGAACAGGCACGCCTCGATGACGTCCTTGCCATGCAGCGCGGCAAGCCACTCCCCCGGAATCGCATCCGCGCCGTAGACGATGCCGGCGAGAGCACCGACCACGGCGGCAGTGGTGTCGGTGTCGTCACCCAGGTTGACGGCCGCGAGCACGCAATCGGCGTAGCTCGACGTGTTCGCCAGGCACCACAGCGCGGCATCGAAGGTGTAGAGGACGTAGCCGCCCGAGCGGACCTCAGAGCGTGGCTTGTCAGCATCAACCCCGCACGCCGCGGCAACGTCACCGGGCGCCTCGCCGGCGATGAGCTCGTGCGCAACGTGCACCATGCGCACGCATGCCTCGGCGGACGTGGGATGGGCGTGGGTGATGGCCGAGACGGCGCGAACCTCGTCGTCCGTGGCACTGGTGAATGCGAGCGGCACGGTGCGCATGAGCGAGCCGTTCCCGTTGTCCCGCTCCCCCGAAAGCCCGTGGCCAAGCCGTAGCGCCGTGGCCGTGGCGTTGCCGATGTCGAACAGCGCATCGCAGGTGTAGGCGTCCTCGCGATACCACGCGAGAAAGCGCGCACGGATGTCGCCGACGTCAATGCGACCGAGCTCGCGGTAGCTGTCGCAGATGGCGAGCGCCATCGAGGTGTCGTCACTCCAGGTACCTGCAGGCTGGCCATGGGCGCCATGACCCGTCATGCCGGTGCAGCTAAACGCGCCACGAGCCATGAACTCGTACGGCACGCCAAGCGCATCGCCAACGGCCTGGCCGTACACGCAGTCACGGAGAGTCACAGACACGGGCTACTCGCCCCTCTCGTCATCCGATGGCGCCGAGACGGGTGTCACAGGCTCTTCCTGAGCAGTGGCCTTCTCGCCCGAGGAGCCCTCTCCCGCGCGATCTTCCTCGAGGTCCCTGCCGAACGCGTTGAGCATGTTGCTGCCCACCCAGCCGAGCACGGCAACGTCCCCGCAGGCGGCGCAGACGGCGGCGATATACATGCACAGCGAGGCCATCTGGCTCTTGGACGTGTAATCGCTGAGGCTTGACGAATGGGAATAGGACGAGAAGCTCGAGGAATAGCTAGACAGATACCTGCCGTAGGAATTGGACGCATCGGCGGACACCATGATGCCAAAGAGCGCAAACAACAGCGCACACGCCACCATGATCCACGTGATGTTCTGGCAGCGCTTCTTGAATGCCGCAAGGTTCTTCTTCATTGTGCAGACCTCCCACCCATCTGCCCCAGTTATTTGGGGACAAGCACGAGGCTACTGCCAATTGCGGACAATAAGTAAAGGACGAGACAGACAGGGTCGTCAGCCTTCAAACCGCTATCGGCCACCGTGAAGATCAATAAGCAGCCGCCCAAAGAAGCTGAGCTCCCTGGGTTCGTAGATGAGATCGCATCCGTCAGCGCACCGGTAGACGCCACACGGGAGATAGCGGCCGTCGGGAAGCACGTACAGGTCTCCGTCCTCGCCAAGGCCGGCGGGAAGCACAGCTATTTCATCCGGGCCCGCAGCGAACTCAGAGTAATCCGCAACCACACGATCCATGATTGGCCTCCTTACGACGCGCGCTCCGCGCCGTGTGATGTCACCAAGCCTGAGGGGGTGGACATAGTATCCTCACGGCCAGAGAAAGTCTGGGTGAAGAGTCGAGGCAATCCTCAGGCTCATTTGCTTTATTACTAGCCAGATTGACGCTTCACTTGGATGTGCAATGCATCCGCCAGCGTCTTTCTTCTGCTTTTGACGAGGCACTCGATGCCGTCCGCAATGAGAATACCGACGACCCACGCCGTAATCTTGCCAATGGTCTCCACCGCACTCGCCTCCTAATGAAATCTTGTGATGTTGGAAGGCACAAAGGGGCCGCAGCCCATTACCTCTCCCATTACCTTTTCTTCCACATCCGGAAAGCCACCAATGCCACAACGAATGACGTGGCGAAGGCGGCAAGGCTTCTTGCGTTCACGTGCACAACCTCCCATCAGGGTTCTCGAGCAGGCCAACCCCGTATCAAGCCCCGCCCGTTCGCGCTACCTCTTCTTCCTAATGAGCCAGACAATCCCGTCGGAGACGAGAAAGGCAGCAACCCAGCCCGCGATGCTCTTGAGCACTTCCATAGCCATTCCTTTGCATGTCTCAGTCCTAGCATCAGGGTATGCGGCACAAACCGGACAGTATTAGGAGCACTGCTCGCTACCACGTTTGTCGACGGCTCCCCTACTTCTTCCTGCCCCTGTAGAGCCGCGCGCCCAATGCGCCCGCCAGGAAGCAGACGACGCAGAGAACGACCCTCCTCATTGCCATCGCGCTCACCCCCTCCAGCTCGATAACGAGCACTTGGCTCGCCTCGTCCAGTCACGTCACATGTGACTTTGTAACCCACTTATCGGACATTAACTATTACCGCCGCATGCAGGCAGGATTGGCCGAGCCCGAAAGGGCCCAAAGGGCCACGTCCCCTTTGGGCCCCGTAGATGCAAAACGTTTGATTACCAGCCAGATTGGCACTGCGCCGAAACGTTCAAGAACGCGAGAAGCAAGTGGAGGTGGCTCGACAGCGCAATCGCCGAAATCGGGGGACGCTCCCACTACTATGACGGGGCGCTATTCATAAAGAAGGACGGCAGCTTCGCGAAGATCACGAAATAAAAACGAAGCGCACACTCCCAAAAGGCTGGGCGAGCACGTCTCGTTTTCTGTACTTATTATCCCATACTTCCCGCTGGCCCAACGGAAGTACATCAGATTCTGACTCCGAGTCCGATTACCAGTCAGATCGACACTGTGCCAAAACGCGATTCACCCTGAAGGTCACCCTCAAGTTGTTTGATTACCAGTCAGATCGACACTGCGCCAAAACCTCGTAACCGCTCATAAGTACCCCTTTCGGTTTGATTACCAGTCAGATCGACACTGCGCCAAAACGTATCGTCGTATAGCTATGAGTGTGGCGCGCAACCCACGTGCCATATACTCGGGTATGATTGCACGAGTCTTGAGGAGGCCTGCATGGATCATGTCGAGGGTTATGACGAGGCCTTGGCCCTGTGGCGCTCGTACGGGGTCGCGGACTCGGTCGAGCTGTCCGCCCGCCTCGACAACTTCATGGTCCTGTTCGCCTACAACTCCGGCAGGATCGAGAACAGGGGCATCACCTACCACGACACCCACGAGATCTTCTCCAACGGGAGGGTCTGCGGCTACACGGGCGACCTTCGCACGCTCTTCGAGATACAGAACCTCAAGGACGCGAGCGGGCTCATGCTCCGGTGGTTCGACGAACGAAGGCGGGTCAGCCTCGACCTCATCCGCGACATGCACCGGGAGATCACCAAGGGAACCTACGACGCGAGAAGGTGGGAGCTCGGCGAGCGTCCCGGCCAGTTCAAGGTGAGCGACAGGTGGGGCGTCGGGAGGCACGACGTCTCGGCTCCCGTCGAGAAGGTCGAGGCCGACCTCCAGGAGGACTTGGACGAGGTCCTTCCCCTGGCGTCGGAGAACCCACTCGTCGCCGCGACGTTCTGGCACGCCAGGTTCGAGGGGGTCCACGCGTTCGCGGACGGCAACGGCAGGACCGGCCGGGCCGTCATGAACTACATGCTCCTGCTCAACGGGCACCCGCCTATCGTCGTCTACGACGAGGACCGCTCGCTCTACTACGCCGCGCTGGACCGCTTCGACACGTCAGGCGACCTCGCGCCCCTCGTGAGGTTCATGAGGGAGGAGTGCGCGAAGACCTGGGCCTCTAGGACCGGGTTCGGCGGCTCTGGCACCCCGGTCCGGGGGCGTCTAAGGGACGCGGTCACCGAGCTTGACGCCGACCCCTGCGCCGGGGATGGCCTCATCCCTGGCGACATGATTGACGACGAGTCCGCCTCCCGTTCGCAAGGGGGCTCGCTCGGGGAAAGGTGACGACGGGCCTGCCGACCTGCCAACCGCTCGCTCGGGTGGACTTCGTCTCACGCCCTATGCCGCCGGGCACAAGTGCGGAAACCTGTGGATGCCGCCTTGCGTATATACGGTTTGATTACCAGTCAGATCGACACTGCGCCAAAACGCCGTGAAGTCCTTGAACCTCATTGGCCCTCCTATTCGTTTGTCTTTTGGGATGTCGCGACATGAAGAGGGCCGCCCTCACGGACGGCCCCGGTGCTCGCTGTTCTGTGGTTGTCTTGCCTAGTCAAAAGACGGAACAGGGCGGCCGTCGGCGCCCTGGCTCCAGTTTACGAAGACGTATTCGAACTCATCGAGCTCGTCGCAGTTCTCGCCCGCGAGCCACCTGGGCTCGAATGCGGGCACATCGGAGTCGTCAACAACCCATCCGAGCATGTCCTGGCACTTGCCGCCGGCAAAATCGTACTGGTCGACGTCCACGGTGTCGAAGAAGAACCGTTTGCCCTGGGGCTCGAGCACGTCGGCGATGATGTTGAGCGAGGAGTTGAGGTACTCGAGACCGCCGCACCCGTCATCGACGGTGTCAGTCTCGTAGCGAATTCCTAATTCTCGTGAGTCGCGCATTCCGGCCCTCCTCGTAGATCATTGTGGACACAATCTCGTTCGTGTCCAGATTCACGTTTGATTACCAGTCAGATCGACACTGCGCCAAAACCGGATGATGGAGCTCTTGGACTCCTCGAGGTAGAGCTGGTACAGGTCGCCCGCGGCGTCCTTGGCCACGCGGTCCATGGACCACTTGTTCGCCAGGATGGCGACGTTGGTCGCCTTCTTCTCGGTCGTGGGCACGCTCTCGACGGGCTCGGAGCCGAGCGCTCGGAACGCGGCCTCGGCCGGCGTCTTGACGCGCTTGTAGTTGTACTTGAGGTCGCTCGTGCCGGTCGCCGTCATGCAGTCGTCGAACGGCATGGCGCCGAGCAGGTACGAGTCGGTCACGATCTCGTTCGTGAAGCCCTGCACCAGCTTGTCGCCGGAGTTGGCGGCCAGGTCGGTCAGTGTGATTGCCATGTGTCTCCCTCTTCGCTAGTTGATTGCCTGGAGGCCCTCGCGGATGTTGCGCGCGACGCCGCCAGCCGAGCCGGAGCGGCTGCCGCCGGTGGACATGCGCTGGCCCCCGCCGAACAGGTAGGGCTTCGCCTCCCTGAGCTTGTCGACGTCCCCGTCGTACGCGGCCAGGGCCGTGCGTCCCAGCTCGCAGTCCATGCAGCCCGCGGCCGTGAGCGCCGCGTCGGCCCTGGCGTTCGCGGCCTCGGTCGCGGACTCCGTCGCCCGCTTCTCGAGCGCGGCGATGCGCGCCTCGAGGTCGCTGCCGCCCTTCTCGCTGGCTGCCAGCTTGGCCTCCAGTTCGGCGATGCGCTTGTCTCGGTTGGCGACGTCTCGCTCCAGCTTGTGGACGTTGGGGGTCGCGTCGGTGCCCTCGCCGCGCCTGGGGTCCTGGGCCTGGGCGGCCTCTCCCTGCGCGGTGTCCTGGGGCTGCCCGGCGGCCGCGGCTTCCTGGGGCTGCGCGCCCTCGGTCGCGATGGCCGGCTCTTCCTCTGCCATTCGGAGGCTCCCTTCCGCATGCGGGGGCCCTTCCCCCGCTCGAGGGGCATGGTCGGCGCGGGGTAACGGCATGAAAAAGGCCCCGCCGTGGCGGGGCCATCGAGTCGTGGCGTGCTGTTGTGCCGAGCCTACGCAGCGGTTCCGGCAGGCGGGAGGAGCGATAGGTCGAACCCGGCGACGAAATCCTCAGGAAGCTGCTTGATGTACTCTCGGCGGCCCGCCTCATCCTTGTCCAGGAGAATGAGGAGGTCCTCCGCGCCCGGGCGGTCGTCGATGATGAGGCCGCCGAAGTACTGCTTGTTCGACTCGTAGAAGTCCCAGAGCGTCAGAGCCTTCTTATCCTCAACCATCTCTCCACCTCGTTTCGTCCATAGAGCTCGTCGAGCGCGCGCATCTTTACCAGCTCGTCCGGAATCGTTCCGCCGAGCTGGTCTCTCAGCTTCTTAAGTATAGCCTCATATGTTGCGATAAGCTGCGGAGACGTGCCAGATACGAGGTAAACGGTGCCGTCGTGGCAGAGGACGAGGGACGCCCTGACGAACTCGTTCGCCGCCACGCTCTTGAGATCAGCCCACGACGGCCTCGTGCTGGCCGGGTGGTTGTGCATGATGACCACGCCGCCATCGGTCGACGCCGCCCTCTCGTACTGGCTGAGGGTCAGTCCAGCCTGCGCCTTCTGTGCGTGCGACCCGAACGTGTCGCATACCAGCCTGCCGCCCCTCCACGAGACGACGCTCATACGCTCGCCGTCGGTGCCGTCGCGGTCGCGCAGTATTCTCCGTGCCTCGGTGTAGCAGGTTGCGGCAGTCCTCTTCGGGAGGCCCGCGGAGTCGAACTTCCTGCGGTAGGAGGGCCCGTTGACGGCCCTCCTGCTGACGTCGTACGCCGTGTCCGCCGCCCTCTGCTCGCGCGGGATGAACCTCTCGCGCTGCTCCAGCGGGAGCGCCTTGAGCGCCCTCGGCTGGGCCATGCCCTCCGGCAGGCCGTAGGCGCGCTCGCGCTCGTAGTCGCGGCGCAGGTGGTTGGCCCGGCAGTGCTCGCGCAGCCTGCCCTGGAGCTCGCCCAGGCGCACCCTAGCGGCCGTCACGTCGGCGCCCGCGGCCTCGCCCAGGGCGACCTCGCGCTTGGTCTCTCGCACCCGCGCCTCCAGGCGGCGCTGGGCCTGCGTCGCGGCGTAGTACTCGTCGCTCGTCATGCCCGTAAGGCGCTCCTGCGCGGCGTAGTCCGTGCTGGGAAGCCTCGACAGGCCCTCGACGTAGGGCGTCATGGTGTGGCGGCAGTTCACGCCGCACAGGCCGCCGGCCGTGCCGTAGCCCGTGGACTCCACGAGCGGCGGGTACTTGGGCGAGGACCCAGAGCGGCTGAACACGCGGCCCTGCCAGACGGCGTGGCTCGGGCGCGCCCCGTAGTGCGCCGAGACGAACACGAGGTCGACGCCCCACTCGTCCATGCGGCGCACGAGCAGGTCGTTCCTCGCCTGGTTGGCCTGCGTCACCACGTGGCGCCGCAGGGCCGCGTCAACGCGGCAGCGGGCGCCGGTGCGGTAGTCGACCGTCTCCAGGCCCAGCGCCGCCAGCCTCGCGGTGGCGTCGGCCAGCACGCGCCTCGGGCTCTCGCCCGACTCCACGCGCGTCACGGCGTCGGCCACGGCCTCGCCCCACGAGCGCTCCAGGTTTGACGCCAGCGCCACGTTCTCGCGGCGCAGCACCTCGGACATGCCGCGGGCCGCCTCGGCGGCGACGCGGGAGGCGTAGGCGGTCTCGCGCGGCCTGTCGCCCGCCCAGCGCGACAGCGAGCCCACGATCGCCTCGTCCTCGTCGGAGACGGCCTCCTCCCAGGCGGCGCGGCACCCCTCGCTCACCCTCGGCTCCCACTCGGCCCACAGGCGCATGGCGCCGACGGGCGAGGTGCGGGCGAGCGCGCGGTAGGCGTCGGGGTTCGCCACGGAGCGGGCCAGCAGCGATGCGCACCTCTCGGTCAGCGCGGCTACCCAGCGCTCCTGGGCGCCGCCGACCAGCTCGGACGCGAGCCGGTCGAAGTAGTCGGCGGCCACGCGCTACTCGCCGTAGCCCTCGTCCTCGGCCGCCAGCGACGCGGCCCCGGCCTCGCCGGTGAACTCGCGCGCCTCGGCCTCGGAGAGGTCGTAGTACTTCATCACGTAGCGCCACCTCGGGCACAGCCCGCGCGCCACGTCGTCCTTCATGGTCTCGCGCTCGGCGTCGGCGTCCTCCACCACGGAGTCGTCCCACGTCACGGTCACGGAGGCGCCCTCTGCCACCGGCAGCCCGCGCAGCGAGCGCTCGGCCGAGTAGGCGCCCATCATGAGGCGGCGCAACGCCGCGCCCACGACGCCCTCGTGCTTGCGCAGGTTTCGGTACAGCAGTTTGATTACCAGTCAGATCGACACTGCGCCAAAACTAGTTTCAAAGGTCACACCACCGCGCCATAGTTTGATTACCAGTCAGATCGACACTGCGCCAAAACGCGTGGAGCCTTGCGAGCGTCCTAGCGTACGTTTGATTACCAGTCAGATCGACACTGCGCCAAAACCGACAATGCGGTTCGCTCTGCCAACACGAAGTTTGATTACCAGTCAGATCGACACTGCGCCAAAACCCGGCACATGGCCTTGAACTCCTCGACACCGTTTGATTACCAGTCAGATCGACACTGCGCCAAAACCTTGCCGTGCTCAGAGATGCGCTCCTCGTGGTTTGATTACCAGTCAGATCGACACTGCGCCAAAACCATTGGCGCAAATTCCCCACTGCAAAGGACGATCAATGCTGACCGGTACGTTTCCTCAGCTCTCAATAAAGTGCAGGTCAACCACTCTTTTTCTCTCATGCTCATAATAGTGCTCATCGCGCTTGTTCTCCAGGAGCAATACACTCGTTTTTTGGAAAAACACCTGGTCAAGGAAGAGCATAAAGTCATTTTCTGACAAAAATGTCTTAAGGTTCACAAAGACAAAAGTCCTTTTCTCGCCCGCGTCAAGAGCCAAGGATAAGAAATTTAACAGGTTATCAAGGAACGACTTACCCTCCTGATAGCTTACCCCGAAACCCGCAAACTTAAGGTATCGCTTGAAGTCCCACTCCTGGGAGAACCCCAGATCCGCATTCATCCCCAAACCTAAGGCCATGAGAGCCGAGTTGATTGACCTCTGATAATCCTCAACGGCTTTCCGTAGATCCTCGTCTTCGAGATACTCACGTTCCATACGCTTGATGATCGTCCCCATGAGTCCACGCTCATCCCAAGGCAGCTGAAGCGGATTGTCGATTACCAGCAACGCATCCTTCGGCTTCAACTCCACGTCCCCATCCCAAATGGAATAGGGCTCCTCCGCATAACGGCCCTCTCCCGACAGCATCGAGCGCGCGAGCCTCGCAAAGAGAGGCGAGCTTTGGACCTCAAGCGTCGAACACTCCCCCGCCTCAAGCTCTATGGGACTATCGAGGCCAGAGAACACGACCCTCATAGGATCAGGAGCTCCTCCATCGTGTCCACCTCATCATATGCCTCTCGGTTCCCCGTGATGTATTCCATCGTCGCGAACTGAGTCTCTGTGACCTTGAGCACCTGAACGAGCCCAGACGTTGGCCTGTTCTTCCTGAGCCTCGCAATGGCATGGCCAGCTGCTCCGTCATTGACCACGAGCTTGGCATATACGGACTCCTGCAGCGGCAAGTAGCCGTCCTTGAGCAGGAACTTCCTGAACAGGCGATAGCTCTTGCGGTCCTTGGCGGTCTCCACCGGCAGGTCAAAGAAGCAGATGAGCCTCATGAAGCGCGACCTCCCCTCCGTGCTCATACGACATCAAACGCCTCAATCGCATCCACAGAAAGCCGCTTTGACAGGGCGTCGAGGCAGTCCTTTACGTACAGGGAGATCACCGACGCTACCCTGTAGGCCCCTCCTCTGTATGGAATCGCCTGGTTAAGCATGTCGACGAGCATGAGCTTGTCATCCTTTGTGAAATCGCCCTCGACGTTGTCGAACACGATTCTGTCAACGATGGGCCTGAAGGGCTCCATAAGGTCGCAACTCAGATTGAACTGATTGAACTCGTTGTGATGGCATATCCCCTCTTGCGTGAGATAGCCCCTCGACACGATCTCTCGGTTCACCGTTGAGAGCAGCAAGGCGTAACCGTAGTTCAGAGCCGCGTTGATGGGCGTATCGTCGTCTCTCGAAAAGTCAGGCCCAAACAGGGAACGGAAGTATAGGTGGGCGGCATGCGCCTCGCGATGGGTGCTGTCTCCCGAGCGAACCTCCACGACAATCTTCTCGAGCTGGGCGGCATCGTCCTCCCTCGCCCTCATCTCCAAGACCCTTGCCTGATGAGCGATCTTGTCCTTGATGACCCTCTGCCACACCTGTTTCTTGGCCACCGGCCCCCACTCAAGCTGCTCGTCAATGCGAGCGCTTGTGTTATGGGCGCCATAAAGCGGAAGGTACTGGCCCACGGGATCATGGCGCTCGTCGGAGACGACGAGCGATACCTTGGCCTTGGCAAGCTCGGAAAGCAGGTAAGCGCTGATATAGACCTGGTTGGTATGCAGCACCAGCGTCTGGAATTCGGACAGGTGAACCTTTGCCGTGTCGTCTTCCTTGCGCACGACCATGTAGCCACCCTTGTACGAGAGTTTGCAAGGGTTCTCGATGACGATGCTCCTAAAGCCCGACACGAGTCCTCCTCTCGAACATGCCCGTCACGGACTGATCGATGATGTAGAAGTCGGTCTTGGGGTCGTTGAGGAGCTTCGAGTAGTTGGGTTGAATGCACCCAGAAAATTTCGACCCGCCGGCAAGGGATAGATCAACCATATTGGCAGCCCCGTTTACCAAGAGCAGAATCCTCCGAACAAGTTCAATGGTTTCCGTTTTGGTTAGAGCAACGCTCCTTACAAAGAGATCGGCCAGTTTAATTTGGTTCATCAGACGAGTCGACACTCCCGATGAGGCGGGGTTCAATCGATTGAGCAAATCGACTAACGGCTGGTCTGTATCTCCGTTAATCAATATTGCAACTTGCTCAATTGAAAAGGCAATCTCAGAGGCATTTCTCATTTCCCTCTTGCCTGTAATGAAGAATCTCTCTCCATTCAGCTCAATCAGCTGCTTCTTCAAAATCCTCGGACGCACGACGTGCACGAACTCAAGGCCAGCATCAGCCGCGAGCTCCTCGGCATACTCGGCAAGTGCCTCGGGGCGCGAACCGACCCTCTCGGCAAGCCAGACGGGAACCTCGGCAAACTGGAGGCATGGCTTGCCCTTCTTCTTGGCCTCGTAGATGAAGAAGTAGGCAAACTGCTGACTCGAGAAGCCGCCAAACTGCTTGGGATTGAGCCCCTGCTTAACAGGAAGCGCCAGCTTTGGCCCCATCTTGGGATTTCTCGGCGAATAGATGGTCGCCTTCCAAAACGTCCCCGTATCCTCCTGAGGCATCCTCGAGATGTAGCACTGGCGATAGTTGAGCGCGCGACGCATGCCCTCGAGCTCGGCCTCGGCGTCCCATGTGTCGCGGAACACCTCGCCCGTCTCCTTGTCGAAGCCAGACGTCATAAAGCTGTTGACCACGAATCCCGCAGAGCCCGGCATCTGGTGCGTGCGATTGAACTGCTTGGCCTGGGAGCTCACATAGTTCTTGATCATGCGCGTATAGCTAATGGGGTTGTCGTAGATGCCCGGGTGCCTCATCTGGATGAACAGGCCAATTCTGCAGGCAAGGTAGGCATCATGCGCATGGTGGAAGTCGTTCGCCTCGCGGCACTTCACAAAGCCGGCAGCCTCGCGCAGGTTGTGGGACATGCTCGCCTTCACGGGGACGATCTTCGTCCCCTCATCGGCATAGCGCGCCTCCAGGAGCGATTGCGCAAGCTTGACCATCTGGGAAGTCTCCACGAGCTGACGAGCAACGAAGCCCTTCATGGCACCATCGGTGACGCGAGAGCGCATGAGGTTGTTGTACTTCTTGTCGCCGATTAGCTTCGCGTCGTGCAGCTCACGCCACTCACGGCTCATCTTGCGACGAATGCCCTCATCAAGGAGAAGCTCGTCGGTCTTGCGCTGGTTCTCCTCGCGATAGACAAGCGCCTTGTTCTCAAGGCTGTCATCCTTGATATAGGCACGCGGAATGATGTGGTCGACCTCATAGAGACCGGCATTGGACAGTTGGTCGATGTCGATGGGGCGCCCCGAGTACAGGCACCTGCCGCGCTGCATGAAGTAAAGTGTGTGGCGCTCGTCGAGGTCCGCTTGAGAAATGGACTTGAACTCATCCATAATTTGGGAATCCCAGACCGTGGGATTCTCCTTCTTGAACGCCTCGAGAGCTTCCTTCAGCTGGTCATAGCGACGCCGCGTGCGCTTGCCCTTGTTCTTCTCGTCCTCGTCTCGCGTGACCTCGATGAAGACGTTCGCCGGGGCATGGCCTGCGATACGCGCAATCTCGTCCACGATGCGGATGGCCTGGTTGAGGCTCCTGCGGATGGCAGGAGAGCCCGGAAGGTCATTGACGCCCAGCTCGCTGCCCTCTTTGGCGTAGTAAGCCCTATTTGCAGCGTCAACGGCCTTCTGGAAGCCCAGATCCTCGTCACGGAGGGCCTCCATCATCACCATTGTCTCGCCGTTGCGACGCGTGGAGTTAGGATTGCCCTCGCGCAAGACGTCCATGATGGAGACCCTGCGTCCGTTCTGAGCATCGACCTTGAGCTCGCAGAGGAACTCCTTGGAGAGCCTTCCCCAGCCCGTGAAGCGCTTCTTGCAGATGGCCTTGATCTGCGCGACATCGAGAAGGCCACTGCCAGCGGGGCCAAACTCGTCCTCGAGCTTCTCCTTGAGAATCGCGCGGTCCTCAAAGAGCGTATTCCACAGGATGATAGTCTCGACGTCCTCGTAGAGCTTGGAGCCCGGCTCCATCGTGGCACCCGGGAAGATGTCCTTGGTGAAGAAGATATACGAGCCAAGCTTGGACTCAAGGGCATTCTCGCCCTGGCCGCCCTTGACGTGAGGATGCGTTGCCTCACCCTGCTGGACAAGCCAATCCTCGATCCTCTTGTAAGTCACACGCCGCGTCTTGTGGAACAGGTCTTGGATGATACCCTCGCGCTGTGCGGCGTCGAGTCGGTGCCAATCATCGTCGTCCTCGCTCCAACGCACGGCGTTGAGCTCGTTGAGCACGCAAAACTCCTCGTAGAGCAGGGAGTACTTGGGCAAGGTCTTCTTGCCCGCAAGATAGGTGCAGTCGCCCGTCATGCGCATGATGAAGTTCTCGGCGCTCTTGTTCTTGTCAATGACCTGGTCCCAGTTCCACGGCGTGACGACGGCATCTTCCATGCCAGGCTTGCGCTCGGACCACTGGAAGCGGCGGTTGCCGTGGGCGTCCTCCCGAGCGTTCTTGCTCGTAAGCGGTCCCACGTAATATGGGATGCGGAAGGAGACGAGGCTCTCGACCTTTGCGGCGTTGCGCTTGAGGAAGGGGTAGAAGCGCCCCTGGTTCTCGAGAATGGCCTTAAGTTCCTCGAGGTGGAGCTGGTAGTAAATGGCGCTATTGTCGCTCGTCTTGAGCCTGCGGAGGAACCGCTGCTGCTCAAAGCGAGCCATCATGTCGACGTAGCGTTCATCGGCCTCGGCACCAGTGCCCTTGAGAAGCTTCTCGACAGCCTTCTTGAAGTCGTCATAGCCAAGTTTGTGCAGGTTGTAAGCGGTGTAGCCCTGGGCCTTGTCGTAGCTGTAGTCCCTTGAGGAGTCGTCGGGGTCAAGCTCGTGGTAGGTGGGGCCGCGGAAGAAAGCCTCGTACTCGTCCTTGGAGCAGTAGTCGCGAACGAGGCCCTTCAGGACATCGAGGTCCACTCCATATTGCTCGTACTTCTTGATCATGTTGGCGGAGATGCTCTCACCCGGAACGTAGGAGAGCAGGCCCTGGAGCACATAGGCGGAGTAGACGCCGCAAAGCGCATCGAGAAGGTCCACGGAGTCATCGGGACACGCTTCCTTGAGCGCGTCGAGGTCTTCCTCGGAGCCAAGGGAAATCTTGGTCTTCTCGCAGGCGAAGTCGCCAAAGATATCCTTGAATTCCGCAGCAAGGCCCAGCATGGCATTGGCGAGGGCCTTCGAGGCCTTCTTGGAGTCGAGCTCATCCGGGATAGCGGACAGCAAGACAAGCGGCTGAATCTCCTGGGCAAGAGAGGGGCGATTGAGCTTCTTCTCGTTCACGAGGACCTTGGCAACTTGAGCGCTCTTATCCGCAGGTAACTCCTCCATGCCGCGGGAGACACACCACTCATTGAGCGCCGTGTAGAATGCCTTGGCTGCCGCCGTGGGATTGGCATCCTTTGACTTGAGGTTCCTCTCCTCCTGGCGCAGGAAGTTGCCGCGATGCTTCACGATATTGTGAATCGCCAGGTAGACGAGGCGCAGGTCAGCCTTTTCGTCCGTCTCCATGAGCCACTTGCGAAGGTGGTAGATGGTGGGAAACCGCTTGTAGTAGTCATCGACCGTGAAGTCGCTGCCATTGAAGATGGGGTCTCCCTCCATAAGACGAGACATGTTGAGTCTGGTAAAGAAATCAGGATCGACCTGATCCATTTCCCCTTTGAAGAGGCCCTGGAGCAGATCAAGGCGCCAGCGGCGACGCACGTAGCGACGACGCTGCCCACGATGGACTCGTGCCTCCGAGGCGGGTTGTGCACTGTCAAAAAGTCTGCTGCCCCAGGTGGGTTGCTTCTTGAAATGGAGAAGCTTGCCATTCTCGTCCACCGCGCACCAGCCCACGGATCCCGTGCCCATGTCGAGGCCGACGCTGTAGCTTCCATCGAACTTTCTGAGATTCATGGTGGCACATCCCCTCAGTCGTGTTACAGTCGCAGTGTCCTCCGATTACCAGTCGGATCGACACTGCGAGTCAAAATACGGCTTTGCCAAAAATGCCTTCGGGCGCCCCGTAGGGGGCAATTTGACTTCGCCTGGGGCCTCCTTCGGGAGGCTCCTTTGTTTTTCAGGATACGCGTTGCGACCGGCGGTCTCGCTCTCTCCCCTTTTCATCCCGCGAACGGTTCTGCAAAGCGCCTCCCCTCGGTTTGTGCTAGCGAGAGGACGACGGCCTGGGCGCATACCGAACGTCGTGGACAGCGAGGCCCTACGTGAGCAATCGGTGAATCGCAATAAATGAAGGACATCAAAAGGTGCGCAGATTAATTTCCAAACCATAAGTAGCCCGAAATGTTACAGGCAATCTACCGGCGGTTTTACAATCGAAGCTCTAACGTCTACTCGGCCGGAAGCTATTAATCTGCTTACCTTTGAGGATTGGCCACATATAGACGGAAGAGACACACAAAAAGGCCCGGCAGGCGCACGTTTCGCAGCCTGCCGGGCCCCGACGGGTCAAACGTGGGACAAAAGAACCCGTCCCCAGTGTCCCAGTTACTTCAGCGTGGCGTACATCACGGCCTTGATGGAGTGCATGCGGTTCTCGGCCTCATCAAAGACGACGGACTTCTCGGACTCGAAGACCTCGTCGGTGACCTCCATCTCGGCGATGCCGAACTTCTCGTTGACCTCGACGGCCGTCGTGGTGTTGAGGTCGTGGAAGCTCGGCAGGCAGTGCATGAAGATGGCGCCCGGCGCGGCCTTGGCCATGGCGGCGGCGTTCACCTGATACGGGCTCAGCAGCTTGATGCGCTCGCCCCAGAGGTCGGCGGACTCGCCCATGGAGACCCAGATGTCGGTGTAGACCACCGTGGTGCCGGCAAGGCCCTCGTCCAGGTCCTCGGTGAGCGTGATGGTGCAGCCGTTCTGCGCGGCGATGGCACGGCACTGCTCGACGAGCGCGGCATCGGGCATCTGGGCGGCCGGACCGCAGGCGCAGAAGTCGATGCCCAGCTTGGCGCAGACGACCATGAGCGAGTTGCCCACGTTGTTGCCGGCGTCACCCATGAACGTGAGCTTGTTGCCGGCAAGCTTGCCGGTGTGCTCGCGCACGGTGAGCATGTCGGCAATCATCTGCGTGGGGTGGAACTCGGTGGTGAGGCCGTTCCAGACGGGCACGCCCGCGTTGGCGGCAAGGTCCTCGACGATCGATTGGGCAAAGCCGCGGTACTCGATTCCGTCATACATGCGACCAAGCACGCGAGCCGTGTCCTCGATGGACTCCTTCTTGCCCATCTGCGAGCTCTTGGGATCCAGGTAGGTGACGCCCATGCCCAGGTCCATGGCGCCCACCTCGAAGCTGCAGCGCGTGCGCGTGGAGGTCTTCTCGAACAGCAGCACGACGTTCTTGCCGTGCAGCCAGTCATGCGCCTCGCCGGCCTTCTTCATGGCCTTGAGCTCGGCGGCGAGGTCGATGAGGTAGAGGATCTCGTCGGTGGAGTAGTCAAGCAGCTTCAGGAAGTTGCGGCCGGAGAGGTCGACGCCCTTGGCTGCGTACGTCTCGTCTGCCTTCGTGTGGTTCATGGTGTCCCCTCTCGCGGCGCTTAGCGTCGGTTGCGTTGTTATTCAGATTCTTGCATAAATCATCGCGGAATCTAATGTTTTGTGATTATAGACACTCTATCTACGCGATACAAGCAATAAGGGCAATCAAGGCGTGGGCAGCTCCTACAGCCTCTCCCTCACGAAGGGCATGCTCATGCAGCGGGGGCCGCCGCGGCCGCGGGACAGCTCGCTGCTGGGAAGCACCACGAGCTCGAGACCCGCGCGCGCCAGGGCCTCGTTCGTGACGTTGTTGCGCTGGTAGACGCAGATGCGGCCCGGAGCGATCGCCAGGGTGTTCGAGCCGTCGTTCCACTGCTCGCGGGCCGCGGCGATTGGGTCTCCCCCGCCGCAGCGGATGAGCTGCACGGCGTCAAGCCCGAGGATGCGGGCAAGCACGTGGTCGAGCGTGTCGAGAATCTCCTCGACGGACAGCTCGCCGGGACGCGGTCCGCGACTGATGCGAAACACCTGCAGCGTGCCGAGAACCGCGGGGTGCACGGTGAACTTGTCGACGTCGATCTGGGTGAGCACGGTGTCGAGGTGCATGAACGCGCGGCTCTCGGGGATGCGCAGGGCGTAGAGCTCCTCGACCGGGCACGCCTCGTCCCAGATCATGCGGCTGGCCATGGTGTCGATGGCGGCCGCCTCGGTACGCTGGGAGATGCCCACGCAGATCGTGTGCTCGCCCAGCACCAGGACGTCGCCGCCCTCCACGTGGTAGGCGAGGTCGCGGTCATACCACAGCGGCACGTTGCGGTAGGTGGGGTGGCACGCAAACAGGTAGCGGCCATAGATGGTCTCGCGGCGGCGCGTGGCCTCGTACATGCGGTTGAGGTTGACACCCGTCCCCACGACGCAGAACGGGTCCCTGGTGAAGTAGAGGTTGGGCATGGGGTCCACGATAAGCTCGGTGTCTGGCTCGACCGAGTCTCCGAGGGCCGCCACGAGCGTGGAGGCAGACCCCAGGCGCGCCGAGGTGGACGCCACCACGCCCGTGCCCGCCACGTAGCGGCTGCCCAGCGGCAGCTCGAGCTCGCGGCGCGTGACGCCGGCCATGGTCTTGAGCACGAGCTCGTAGGGGTCGCGGATGGAGTCGAGCAGCTCGCGGATGGCTGCGAGCGCCACGTTGTCGTGCACGCCGCACTCGGCGAGGTACTGGCTCGTGAACTCCTGGCGCGCGCCCGGAACGGCCGCGAGGGCCTCGGCCACGAGCTTCTCGAGGTAGACGACCTCGACCCCCTCTTGGCGCAACAGCTCGGCGAAGCGGTCGTGCTCGGCCTGGGCCACCTCGAGGAAGGGGATGTCATCGAACAGCAGGCGCCCCAGGTCCGTGGGCATGAGGTTTAGCAGCTCGTCGCCAGGCCTGTGCAGGCACACGCGGCGCAGGCGCCCTATCTCGCTCATGACGCACAGCGGGCTTTGGCCCTCCACCTGCGGGGCAACCTGCGCACCCTGGCTATTCGGGCACGCCTGTGGGCTGCCTGCCGCCAGCTCGGCGGCCATGCTAGCGCTCCCCCAGCTGGACGGCGATGTCTTCGTCGAGCTCGCGAAGCTCTGCGGGGACCTCGCCCAGCTCGCACAGGAAGGCAGACGAGACGGCAGCCGCCTGGTCTCGGCGCACGGCGGCAAGCGAGGCATCGCCGCGGGCCTCGTAGGCGTCTGCCACGCGAAGCAGGGCGTAGGAGACGAAGGAGGCAAGCGAGTCAGCGATGCCGGAGAGCTCCATCATCGTCACGAGCGAGCTCGCGTCGAGCGAGAGCGCCGTGGCGCCGTCCAGGTCAAGCAGCTCGCCGATGGCCCGCTCGAGGTCAGCGATGGCCTCGGGGTCCTGGTCGAGCAGCGCCGAGCGAAGGCGCCTCGTGAGCGCCTCCACGAAGCGCCTCGTCATCTCTGTGATGTAGTCACGCTGAAGCATGGGAGACTCCATACGTTTGCGACGGGCGCGTCACCAAACGACCTGCAGGTGACGCGCCCGAACATGGGTAGGCTTGCGAGTAATTCTATACGTTACTAGCAATGTTTTATACATCAGGTGCCAAACGATGCCAAAGGAACCCGTCCCCTTTGGCAAGCGGCGGACCTGCCAAAAGAACCCGTCCCCAATGACAGGTTATGCTCCCGCCGGCGGCGTGACGCCCAGGTGCTCGAACGCCGCGAGTGTGGCCTGGCGGCCCTGCGGCGTGCGCACGATGAGGCCGCGCTGCAGCAGATAGGGCTCGTAGACGTCCTCGATGGTGGAGGGGTCCTCGCCCACCGAGCTCGCGATGGTGGAGAGGCCCACGGCACGCCCGCGGAACGTGCAGGTGAGCGCCTGCAAGATCTTGGTGTCCATCCAGTCCAGGCCCAGCTCGTCTATCTCGAAGAAGCTCATGGCCTCGGCCGCGACCTCGCAGGTGATGGCCCCGCCGGCGCGCACCTGTGCGTAGTCCCTCACGCGCTTGAGCAGGCGGTTTGCCAAGCGCGGCGTGCCGCGGCTGCGGCTTGCGATCTCCAGGGCCGAGTCATGGTCTATCGAGACGCCCAAGATGCCCGCCGAGCGCTCCACGATCTGCGCGAGCTCCTCGACCGAGTAGTAGTCCAGGCGAAACGAGATACCAAAGCGGTCGCGAAGAGGGCCCGTGAGTAGGCCCGTGCGCGTGGTGGCGCCCACGAGCGTGAAGCGCGGGACGTCCAGGCGGATGGAGCGCGCGGCCGGCCCCTTGCCAATGACGATGTCGAGGAAGAAGTCCTCCATCGCCGGATACAGGACCTCCTCGATATTGTGGTTGAGGCGGTGGATCTCATCGATGAACAGGACGTCCCCGGCCTCGAGGTTGGTGAGGATGGCCGCAAGGTCTCCCGTGCGCTCGATGGCAGGTCCGCTCGTGGTGTGGATCTTGGAGCCCATCTCGTTGGCCACGACCGTGGCGAGCGTCGTCTTGCCCAGGCCCGGGGGGCCCGAGAAGATCACGTGGTCGAGCGGCTCGTGGCGGCTCTTCGCAGCCTCGATGAGCACGCGCAGGTTTTGACGCACGCGCTGCTGGCCGCAGTACTCGTCAAGCGTCTGCGGACGCAGGTTGCGGTCTATCTCGAGGTCGTCTGCCGTGAGCTGCGCCGAGACGCTGCGCGGCGCGCCCGTCTCGCGGGCGTGCGTGGCGCCCGCGTCTGCGAACAGGTCACGCGAGGGGTCTGCCTCCCACATCTACGACCTCCTCCCCAGGCGCTTGAGCGCATACTCGAGCGCCGCCTTCGTTGTTGTGGCGCCGGCATCCGCGTGGCCCTCGAGCGCAAGCGAGGCCTCCTCGCCTGTGAATCCCATGGCGAGGAGCGCGGCCGTGACGTCGTCCTCCACGCCAGAGCCGGCGATGGGCGCCGCAGCCACGATTCCGCAGCGCGTGGGCAGAGAGGCCGCCGTGGCAAGGCCCACCAGCGTGGGATCCTTCGCGAACACGTTCTCAAGCTCGAGCAGAAGGCGGCTCGCGAGCTTCTTGCCCACACCCGGCACCGTGGCCATCATGCCCGCATCCTCGGCCGTCACCACGCCAGCGAGCTGGGCGGGCGCGAACGTCGACAGCACGGACAGCGCAAGCTTGGGGCCCACGCCGGAGATGGCGCACAGCCGGTCGAACAGCGCACGCTCCTCTCGCGTTGAGAAGCCGAACAGCGTCATGGAGTCCTCGCGCACGACGAGGCGCGCGAGCAGCGTGACGCCCGGCGTTCCCACCTCGGGAAGCGAGCCGGCCGTGACGGCGGAGACGCCCAGCTCATAGCCCACGCCGTCCACGTCGAGCACGACATGGCTTGCCGTGAGCTCCACGAGCGTTCCTGTCAGTTGGACGATCATGCGCCCACTCTCCTGTCATGTTCCGTCGAGGCGGTGAGCCCCGAGCGCGTCTTGGCGAGCGTGCGGGCCGCCACCCCTCCCTGGGCCGCCGACATGGCGAACGTGCGGCTGAGGTTTGCATGGCACACGGCCGCGGCAAGGGCGTCCGCGCAGTGGTCCGGCTTTGGGTCGTGGTCGAGTGCTAGGACGTTGCGCACCATGTAGGTTACCTGGCGCTTGTCCGCCGCACCCGTTCCCACGACGGCCTGCTTGATCTGCATGGGCGTGTAGCTGGCGACCTCCACCCCGCACTGGGAGCACGCCACGAGCGCCGCCCCCCTCGCGTGGGCCGTGAGAATTGCCGAGCGCGTGTTCTGCCCAAAGAAGATGTCCTCGATGGCCACGCTTCCCGGCTCGTAGCGGCCGATCGCCTGCGAGATCTGGGCGTATATCTCGCCCAGACGCTCGTGAAGCGGCTCGTCCGCCTCCGTGTGGATGCAGCCGTAGGCACGCGCACGCGCAACCGAGCCGCGCGTCTCTATGACGCCCCAGCCCGTGTTTGCCAGGCCCGGGTCTATGCCCAAGACGATCATGCGCGCACCTCCCAGCCCTTCTCGGCCACCGAACATAGGTTCTAGTTTAGCACGAGCGGAGCCTCCCCGCAGAATGAACAGGGGACATAGCCCCGTTCACGTCCCCCACCCGCGTGAACAGTGACACGTCCCCCGTTCACGCCGTTAGTTGTCCGAGAACATCCCACCGGGGCCGCCGGGCCACATGCGGCCGCTCTCGCCGCGCAGACGCCGGCCGTCGGAGAGCTCCTTGAGGTATCCCATGAGCTCGGAGGCACGCGGGCCCAGCTGCTTGGCCATCTCGGGCGGCATCGTGAACGCCAGGGGCGTGCCGCCCATGGGGGCCTGCGGGCCTGCGGGCGTGCTCGGGCTCGGAGTAGCGGGCCGAGACGGGCGCTGGCGGGGATGCGCGATGACGTCGACGACCGAGGAGGCGAGGCGCGCCGCGGCGGCCTCGTCGGGCACGTGGTCTTCCCAGGCGTCCATGACCGGGCGCTGGGCCTCACCAAGCGAGCGGGCCGAGACCACGGGGTAGCTCGGGCCCTGACGACGCCATGCCTCGAGCGCCCGCAGACGCCCGAGCACGAGACTCACGCCCTTCTCGCCCAGCTTCGAGCCGGCAAGCTCGCCCACGCCAGCGGCGCGCTCGATGCGCAGCAGCAGGAGGGCGTCGAGCTCGGAGAGGCGGAGCTCGTCGCTCTGGGCCACCTGTTCGAGCCCCAGGCCGCTCGGCACGCGCAGGCGCGCGAGGCAGCCCGCGGGAATGACGGGCGACACCGTGTTGCGCATGCGCGCTACGGCCGCGACGTCCGTGCGATACACGTCGCCGAACGGGGCAAAGGCGCACGAGCGCACGGCGCCCGCGGGCACGTCTGTGCCCTCGCCCACCGCGAGCATCGTCTTGTCGGCACAAGACAGCGCAAGGAGCTCCCCCGCGCTCGCGAGCGCGCCCAGGCGAGCCTCGACGAGCGAGGCCACAAGGCCTTCCTCGCCGTCACCCCCCAGGGCCTCGGCTGCAGCCTCGAGATCCCTTGCCGAGACCTCGTCGACGTCGCGGATGCGCAGGTTTCGCACGAGCTCGCGGGCGTCTGCCAGGGCGTCGCCCTCGGCGTGCACGAGCGCGTGGACGCGAAGCGGGCCCACGGCGTCAACGGCCACGGCCGCCACGGCCGCGCTCGCAAGCGAGCCGTCCGCGACGAGCGCCACGCCGGACAGGCCGCGCTTGTTCACCTGGTCTCGCACGGAGGTCGCCACGCAGCGCCACAGCGTCGTCGCACGGTCGTACGCCGGCGGCTCGACGGGCCCGGGCAGCGGCCCCTCGGACAGCACGTCGATGTCGCAGAAGAGCAGCTCCTCGCCAAACGACGACGCAGCGGCCGCAAGCTCGCCCCACGGCGCCATGACGAAGCTGCCGCCGCAGTAGGTCATGTCGTCGTAGGCGCCAGACGCTCCCGCCACGGCAAGCCAGGCGTCGGCGTTGGCGGCCTCGCGCGTGAAGCAGCCATCCGAGACGGACGGAGCCAGGCACGTCATCTCGTCGTCGGTGTCGTAGCCGTCGACGGGCATGAGGCACACCACATCCGCCTCGAGCTCGCCGGTGGCGAACGCGTCGAGGTCTCCCAGCGACAGGGCGATACCCACGTCGACGCCGCCCACCTCGATGACGGCGGGGTCGATGAGACGCGCAGCCTGCTGGCCTTGGCCCTCGGCGCCCGCATCGGCGTCGAGGCGCTCGCGGATGCCGCGGGCCACGGTCTCCACGTCTCCGGGGCCGATGGCGTCCAACATGCTCGTGAGCGAGATGGGCACGGCCGCCCCGTCGCGCAGGTAGGCGACGTCGTAGACGGGGGTCCCGGTGATGTTGGACGTGTAGGGCACAAGCGCCGGCACCCTGAGCTTCTCGGCCAGGGCGGCAAGCGCGCGCGAGGCGTCGAGGAGGTACGCCTCGTTCGCGGCGAGGCCCATGGGGTCGGGACCCATGAGCACGGGCGCGCCGAACACGAACAGGTCCGCGCCGAGCTCCTCGGCACGGCGCCCGTAGGCGGCCATAGCGCTCACGGTGGCGTCGAACGCACCCGGCGTCGAGTTCATCTGGGCGATAGCGATTTTCATGTGAGTTACCTTTCGGTGGGTTCGCAGGCTATCCTACCCCCGCTCGGCCACGAGCAGGCGCACGCCCGCCTCGGTGTCCTGCACGTGCGTGCACGAGGGCTCACGCAGCGCCAGCGCTGCAGCCAGCACGTCTCCCGCGCATGACGAGAGGTGAAAGACGCAGGCGATGGCCCCCATCAGCGGGTATCCCAGCACGCACGGCAACGCGAGCAGAAGCGCGCTCAGAAGGGCGGCGGGGCCGAGAAGCACCGCGCAGAACCTGGCGCGGCTCAAGACGAGGCCCGGGCAGCCGGCGTACAGCATGCTGGCGGCGTGCCCGTAGCGGACGCGCGTTCCCGGCCCGCCAAGGAGCCGGAACAGCGCGCCGTGGACGAGCTCGTGGACGGGCATGGACACGAGTGTCAGGGCAACGAGGGCCGCCGCCCATGGCAGCGCGCCGCGGCCGAGAAGCGAGGCCGCCTCGCATGCGCCGGGAAGCACACCCGCGACGACGAGCAGAGCGATGAGCGCGACGCCAGCGGCAAGCAGCGCGAGGCTCAGCGCCGCAAGGCGACGACGCAGGGCCTCGTCTGCGAGAAAGTCGATGTCGAGCAGGGTCCTCATCGGGTGGGGCGGAGCGCGGGCGCGGCCTTGCCAGGCGCGTCGAGGCGAATCTCGTAGAGGTTCGTCCAGCCCGTGAGGTCGAGGCCGTCGTAGGGAAACCACACCGGCTTGTGCAGCGTGAAGCCCAGCTCGCGATAGAGGCGGTTTGCGAGGCTCTGCGGCGAGGTGTTGATGCGCAGCGCCTTGCATCCGCGGGCGATCCCCTCGCTCGCATAGGCCGCGAGCAGCGCCGTCGCCATGCCACGGCCGTGGAAGGCGGGGTCTGTCGCCAGCACGTGGCACGTGAGCATCTCGTCCTCGGCGAGCGGCTCCCAGTCCGGTTCGACGCCGGGGAGGCCAAAGTCGCCGTCAAGCGACATCGCCCCGAGGACGTGATTGCCCGGCTGCTCGTGGCCGCGCTCGAGGGCGACCCACGTCGTGCCCTCGTGAAGGCGACGGCTCACGTCGTCTGGCAGGGGCCAGAAGCCGCGACGCCAACCGCACGTCTCGCGACCGGGGATGTCGCAGGCGTCGAGCAGGTGATCGTACATCGCCTGGATGGCGGGCTCGTCTTCCGGCACGGCGTGGCGCACGACCACGTCGGCAGGACCGGGTGCCACGCGGGCGCCAGCGGCGTCGACGGTCACGAGCGGGCGGTGGCGACGGACGGGCTCGGCGGCGCGGACGGCGGCGAGCAGCTCCGCGGCGTCCGCCTCGGCTGCGGGGACGGCCGGCACCGCAGCGCTGAGCGCGCGAGCGGGGGCCTGGGCGGCGACGGCGCCCGCAAGCGGGCCGGCCACGTGCGCCTGCGTGACGCCCAGGCGGCTCATGGCCTGCAGCACGCCCGCGGCAGAGAGCTCCGGGGCACTCGCAAGGACGACGCTCCTGCCGTCCTCGAGCAGGACGGGCACGAGACGGGCGGCCTGCTCGGCAGCGACGCCTGCCAGGACGACGGGCGCCGGCTCGTAGGCAACACCGAACGGCGTGCCGGGCTCGTCGGCCACTCCCGCAGGCGCCCAGACGCTCACGCGCACCGGCGCGCCGTCCGGCGCGTCAAGGACCGTCTCGCATGTTGGATCCATCACGGCTGTCGCCCCCTGGTCTTAAGCTCGGATTCCTTCTCGACAGCATAGCCGAACGGGCCGGTGCCACTCACGGGCGGAAACGTTGCGTTCACCGAGGGCGCGAGCGCGTCGCCCATAACAACCAGGCGGCTGACCTCGGCTGTCAGGTTCCTGTTTGAACGCACCCAGGTTCTTGTCAGGCGCGTGCGCCACCATGCGAGAAGGCCCGGCCACGGAGGCGCCATGGAAGCTCCCCTGATCTTGTCGCACGAAAGCGCGCTGCTCTGCCACCGCGCCGCCCGCCTCGGCCGGCCGCCGCGCGTTGACAACGTCGCGGCACTCGCCGCGTCCATCGGAACCACGTCCAAGCTGGACGTGCTCGTCCCGACGGCAGACAAACGGCTCCGTGGCAGCTGGGCACATAGCCACGTCTGCGCCGGCATCGACACCGACGCGCTCACCCTTCCCGCGGCCAATGGCATACGCGTGTGCGTCCCCGAGCTTGCGCTTTGGCAGCTGGCTCAGAGGGGAGACGTCGTGCGCACGGCCCTGCTCGCCTACGAGCTCTGTGGCACGTTCGCCATCGATGCCGATGCGCCAGACGGCTTTGTCAGAGAAATCGCCCCGATGACGTCCCGAGGAAGGATTGAGTCCCTCGTCCCTGCGATGCCGGGATCCGCGTGCTCGCGAGCCTCGATCGCCTTGAGACGAGTGCTCGACACGCTCGCGGATGGGGCGGCCTCGCCAGCGGAGGCAAAGCTGTGCCTCGCCATGGTGGCGCCCAGGCTCTCGGGCGGCTTTGGACTCCCCCGCCCGCTTCTCAACTCCCCCATCGTCGTGAGTGGTACGGGACGTGGCCTCACCGAGAAGCGCACCGTCTACCCGGACGCCCTCTGGGAGAAGGAGGGCCTCATCCTCGAGTACCAGGGCGCATACCACGCCATGGAGAGCCGAATCGAGAGCGACGCCGGCAGGGACAATGCCCTGCTCGCCATGGGATACCGCGTCATTCACGTGACACGTCGCCAGGTTAACGACTACGACCTCTACCAGGGACTTATGGAGGCAATCAGGCTGGCGCTCGGCGTTCGTCTCGCATTGCCGAGCCCGCGGATGCTCGAGAGGAGAGAGGCGCTGTGGCGGCGCCTCTATGGGGTACGACGCGGGGAGCGCCAGCCCTTCTCGGTGCGGTAGGACGGCACCCCTTTCCTGCCTGAATGCCGAAAACGTGCAGTTATGTACAGCTCGAATGAGTCAAACGTGCAGATATGTACGAAGTCGGGGTGCGGGCGCGTACAAAAATGCACGAATGCCGCAAACGCGCGCGCATCAGCGCTTGAATGAGACAAACGTGCATTTCTGTACGCCGCCCAACCACGCGTCCGCCGCCACAAAAAAGGCGCCCGCACGGGGCGGGCGCCTTAGCAGCTACTTCTTGTACTGGCTCTCGTGCTTGCGGAAGAAGTCGAAGCGCGGGGGCAGTTCCACGATCGCGTGCTCGTCGGGGTCCTCGCCCAGCGCAGAGGCGAGCTCGCGGGGCGTGGCCAGCGCGTGCTCCCAGCTGAAGAAGTCGTGGGCCGCAAATCCCATGTGCTCGGCCACAAGCTCGCAGCCCGTGGGCACGGCGGGGTGCATGAGCAGCGCCGTCGTGCGCAGCGCGGCGAACGCGTCGGCGAGCGCGGCCACGTAGGCGTCCGCGTCGTCTCCGGCGGCCTTGCTCGCCGCGTCCCAGCGCTTGTTCGCGGCGCGGCAGAACTCCTCCACCGCGGCGAGCGCACCGTGGAAGTCCAGCCCGTGGACCGTGCGCTCGAACGCGAGTGTGGCCTGGCGGCACTCCTCAGCCACCTCGGCGGACGCCTCGACGCCTGGCAGTCGGGCGTCGCAGGCCTTCGCGGCGCCGTAGAAGCAGCTGCGCGCCAGGCGGTTGAAGATGTTCGTGAGAAACGCGCTCTCCTTGAGCACCGGGTCCACGACGCGCGGGTCGTCCTTGACGAGGACCTCCTCGCCCGTCTTCTTGTCCTTGTGGCTCACGCTCGTGTCATAGGGCTTGGGCGAGAAGCTCACGGCCTTGGCGTCGAGCGCCAGACTCAGCCAGTGGGCGCGCAGCTGCTCGGGCGTGTAGTGCTCGAGAAGCTCGGCGGCCATGGGCGGCTTGATGGCACCGGAGCTCGAGGCCTTCTTGTTCATGAACAGCACGTGGTAGTTGGCCACGGGCGTGGTCTGCTTGAGGCCCCAGCCCATCGCCTCCCACATCGCGGGCTGCGCCACGCAGTAGAAGTAGATGTTGTCCTGGCCGATGAACTGGAAGACCTGCGAGTCATCGGCACACCACCAGTCGCGCCAGTCCGTGCTGGAGTAGCGACCCTCCCCGCCCACGGCAAGCGCCGTCTGCGAGAAGGAGATGGGCGCCCACAGGCTCTCGGGCCAGCACCAGACCGTGAGGCCCTTGACGCCCTCGAGCTCGGGCGCGACCACGCCCCAGTCGATGTTGCCCGTGATGCGGAACGGCAACAGGCACTTGCCCGTGCGGAAGCGCACATGCGCGGCCTCGAGGACCTCGCGCGCCTGGTCGCGGGCCTCCCAGTCGGCAAACTCCACCGAGAAGCTCGCCTGGTTGCCGGTGGCCTCGTGGACGGTGTGGGCGGGCAGCTCGGACGCGGCCGCGTCGAACGCCTCGCGCAGCTCGTTCTTGATGTAGATGACGGGCGCCACGAGGCTCTCGCGCACGGTCTTGGTCACCACGCCACGCACCTGCGGGTCGGCGTCCCACTCGTCCATGAGCTCGTCGAGGGCGTCGCGGAAGGCCGGTAGGTCGAAGTACCAGTTGTCACACGGGCGCAGCTCGGGCTTGGTGCCCGTGAGCTGCGAAACGGGGTTGATGAGCTCCTCGGGGTCGAACTGGTGGCCTAGGTCGCACTCGTCGGCGTAGGCCTTCTCGGACTTGCAGCCGCGCACGGGGCAGTGGCCGATGACCTGGCGGCCGTTGAGGAACGTTTGGGCCTCGGTGTCATAGAACTGCAGCGTGGAGCGCTTCTTGAGCACGCCGCGCTCGTACAGGCGGCGGATCCACTCGTCGGTGAGCTTGGCATGGAACGTTGCCGCGGGCTCGAGCCCCGAGCCCGAGTAGATGTCGAGCGAGATGCCGTAGGCGTCGAGCGCCGCCTTCTGGTTGTCGTGGTGGCCGCGCACGTAGTCGGTGATGGTGCCGGAGAAGTCGCCGGCCTCGGTGAGCTTGCGGTAGCCCTCCATGATGGGCGAGCCAAAGCAGTCCGTGCCCGAGACGAACAGGACGTTCTGCTCGCCGATGCGGTCGCGCAGGAAGCGGGCGAAGAAGTCCGCCGGGACGAACACGCCGGCGATGTGGCCAAAGTGCAGGTTCTTGTTGCCGTACGGCATGCCAGCCGTCACGACGGCGCGCGCAGGGAAGTGCGGGCGTGAGGATGCGATTGCGTCAGTTGCCATGCGGGCCTCTCTCGTTAGTGCGTCAACCCGCCCATTCTCGCACTTCTCGGGCATGGGCGCACGTGCCGCCCCTCTGGCACCTCTGGGCCGGCATTGGCCGAGACGCGCCCAAAGGGGTCTCACCCCTTGGGACGCGCTAGGGCCTGGGGAAGCGGACGCAGATCGTGGTGCCACGGCCGGGCTCGCTGTCAAGCGAGAGGTCTGCGCCGTGGAGCGTCGCGGCGTGCTTCACGATGGCAAGCCCCAGGCCGGTGCCGCCCGTCTCGCGCGAGCGGCTCGCCTCGCCGCGGTAGAAGCGCTCGAACACCTTGGACTGCTGGGCCGGCTCGATGCCACGGCCCGAGTCTGCCACCACGAGAAGCGGCCGGTCGTCCTCGAGCGAGACGGACACGTCCACCCAGCCGCCCTCGTGGTTGTAGCGGATCGCGTTGTCGCACAGGTTGTAGACGAGCTCGTCGAGCAGGCGCGGGTAGCCGGTGACGACCTGGTCCTGGCCCGAGACGCCCAGCTTGACGCCGGCGGCCTCGGCCGTGGGCACAAGGCGAGACGCCACGTCCTTGGCCACGCGCAGAAGGTCGACGGACTCGGCCGCGCCAAGCAAGCTCGCGTCGCCGGAGCGCTCCGACTCATCGAGCTTGGAGAGCGTGAGGATGTCGTTCACGAGCTCGGTCATGTGACGGGCCTCGTCGTAGATACGCCCGGCGAACTCGGGGACGTCCTCGGGCCTGGCGATGCCGTCGCGGATGAGCTCGGCGGCGCCGGAGATGGACGACAGCGGCGTCTTGAGCTCGTGCGTCACATTCGAGGTGAACTCGCGACGCATGAGGTCGGCGCCCTTGAGCTCCTCGACCTGCTCACCGATGCGCTCGACGAGCGGCTCCACCTCGACGTAGGTGGAGGTTGGGTCGGGCGAGGCCGGGTCGATGGCGAGGATGGGAGACACGAGGCGGTCTGCCACGAGGCGCGAGACCGCCCAGCACACGGCGATGATGACGAGGACGACGGCGCACACGAGCAGAAGGTCATGGCGCACCGCCGCGGCGGCGGAGTCGCGGTCCACCGCCAGGCGCAGCACGTTGCCGTTGTTGAGGCGAACCGCCCGGTAGATGGACACGTAGCCGCTCGTCTCGGAGTCCCTCTCGGCCGAGCCCGCGCCGTCCGCGAGCGCCTCGGCGATCTCTGGGCGGTCGGCGTGGTTGGGCATGCTCGCCACGGAGTTCTGGTTGTCGTAGATGACGGTGCCGTCGCTGGCCACGAGCGTCACGCGCACGTCGCCGGAGTCGAAGGCCGTGAGGCGCATGACGTCCGTGTCGTCGCCGCGGAGCGCGGCCTTCACCACGCGGCACTCGCTCTCGAGCATGCGCCCGGAGTCGTCGACCGTCACGGACTGGTAGATGAGGCTGGAGCACACGAGAACGGCCACGGCCGCCACAGCCGCCACAGCCGCGAGCGAGATGAAGAAGCGTCGGGCAAGCGATGGCCTGCCCGGCGCCTTCTCGCGCTTCTCTTGCGTGTGGGCAGAGTCCTGGTCGACGCCCGTCTCGGCCCCAGTCTGCTCGCTCATGCTAACCCCTCAGTCTGTAGCCAACCCCTCGGACGGTCTCGATGAGGTCCGCGGCCTGCCCCAGCTTCTGGCGAAGCGTCTGGACGTGGACGTCGACCGTGCGGCTCCCGCCGTCGAAGTCCCAGCCCCACACGCGCTGCAGAAGCGTCTCTCGGTTGAAGACGACCCCCGGGCTCCTCATGAGAAACGATAGCAAATCGAACTCGCGGACCGTGAGATTAAGGGACGCCCCATCGACGGACGCCTCGTGACGGGACGGCGAGAGGCGGATCGGCCCCACCTCGAGCACGTCGGAGACCGGCTCGCGGCGCGCGGGCGCGGCCTTGGAGCGGCGCAGCAGCGCGCGCACGCGGCTCACCATCTCCATCATGCCGAACGGCTTGGCAAGGTAGTCGTCGGCGCCGGCGTCGAGGGCCGTCACGGTGTCGAGCTCGGTGTCGCGGGCCGTGAGCATCATGACGGGCACGTCGCGCAGGCCCGGGGTCTGGCGGATGCGCGCCAGGATCGTGAGGCCATCCGTGTCGGGGAGCATGATGTCGAGCAGCACCGCATCGGGCACGCGCTCGGCGCACGCGCGGCGAAACGCCGCGTCGTCGGGCAGGCCCTTGGCCTCGATGCCGGCCTGGGAGAGTGCATAGACCGCCAGCTCGCGGATGTTCTTCTCGTCCTCGACGTAGTAGATCACGGGATTGCCCCCAGACGCTGCTGCCTCCACTTGGGCGCTACGCCTCCTCACTGGGGATGACGTGGCCGCCGGGAGTAAGCATACGCTCGCCACGGGTGCGGAAGAACGTCCAGTCGGCGACGTGCTGCGCCTTGTCACCGATTCGCTCGAAGTACTTGGCCACCATGAGCAGCTCGGGCAGGCTCGCCGGCGACGGCTCGCCGGCGCGGATGAGCTCCACGACGCGCGCCTCGGCCTCGGCGTAGTCGGCGTCGAGCTTGTCGTCGGCGTCGATGACCGCCTGGGCCTCCTGCTCGTTGGAGGCGCAGAAGGCCTCGATGGCGCGCTCGACCATCGTGGCGGCGTACTCGCTCATGGCGCAGAAGCGCTCCCCCAGCTCCTCGCGCTGGCCGTCCGGCATCTCGGAGAAGATGAACGCCACGTCGCGGGTCATGGAGTCGACCTGCGCGAGGTCGGAGACGATGCGGAACGACGCCGAGACGAAGCGCAGGTCGGCACCGACGAGCGGCTGCTGCATGAGCATGATGTCCAGGCACAGGCTCTCGATCTGGCTGCGCAGGCGCTCGGCGGCCTTGCGGCCCTCGAGGATGCCCGTCTCGGCACCCTTGTCGCCGGCGGCGGCCAGCCCCGCGGCACGCGTATCGGACGCCGCCTTGTCGCCAAGCCGTCCGAGCAGCGCCTGCATGTCGTCGAGCTGCTTGAGGAACTTCGTTCTGGTAGCCATCAGCTGAACCTCCCTGACAGGTATTCTTGCGTGCGCGTCTCCCTCGGGTTGGAGAACAGCTCGGAGGTGGGTCCCGCCTCGATGAGCTCGCCGAGGTAGAAGAAGCAGGTCTTGTCGGCCACGCGCGTGGCCTGCTGCATGTTGTGGGTCACGACCACGAGCGTGTGCTCGGCCGCGAGCTTGTTCATGAGCTCCTCGACCACGAGCGTCGAGATGGGGTCGAGGGCACTCGTGGGCTCGTCCATGAGCAGGACGTCCGGGTTCGTCGCCAGGGCGCGCGCGATGCACAGGCGCTGCTGCTGGCCGCCGGAAAGCCCCAGGCCGCTGGCGTCGAGCTTGTCTCTGACCTCGTCCCACAGCGCCGCCTCGGTAAGGCAGCGCTCCAGCAGCTCGTCGGCGTCTGAGCGGGTCATCCTGCCCATGCGGTTGGGGCCGTACAGGACGTTGTCGCGGATGCTCATGGGAAACGGGTTGGGGTGCTGGAAGACCATGCCCACGTGGACGCGCAGGGCGTTCGCGTCCATGGCGAACACGTCACGGCCGGCAAACTCCACCGTACCGGCGGTGCGCACGCCCGCCACGAAGTCGCACATGCGGTTGAACGTGCGCAAAAGCGTGGACTTGCCGCAGCCCGACGGGCCGATGAAGGCCGTGGCGCGCTTCTCGGGGATGTCGAGCGTCACGTGCTTTAAGGCCTGGAAGTCGCCGTACCACAGGTTGAAGTCACGCACGGACAGCGCCGCGGGGACGTCGGCAAGGTCGCGGTGGACCCTCGTATCGAACTCCTTAGCCATCTGATCAGCCAAACCTTCCGCTCAGGTAGTCGGCGAGACGCTGGTCCTTCGGCGCCATGAAAATCTGCTTCGTGGCGCCCACCTCGACCATGTCTCCCATGTAGAAGAACGCCGTGCGGTCAGAGACGCGCGTGGCCTGCTCCATGTTGTGCGTCACGATGGCCACGCAGATGCCGGCGTCGGCGATGGCGCGGATCGTCTGCTCCACGGTGAACGTGGAGATGGGGTCGAGCGCGGAGCACGGCTCGTCGAACAGCACGACGTCGGGGTCCATTGCGAGCGTGCGGGCGATGCACAGGCGCTGCTGCTGGCCGCCGGAAAGCCCCAGACCGCTGCGGTCGAGCTTGTCTCTGACCTCGTCCCACAGCGCCGCCTGGCGAAGCGTGCGCTCCACGAGCTCGTCGCCCTGCTCGCGGCTGGTCACGCGGCCGTGGCGCTTGGGCGCGAACAGGATGTTCTCGCGGATGGACTTCCTGAACGGCGTGGGCTGCTGGAACACCATGCCGATGGAGCGGCGCAGCTCGAAGAGGTTCTCCTCGCGCGTGTTGATGTCGCGGCCGTGGTAGAGAATCTGGCCGCCGATGTCGCAGCGGGCGATCTCGCGGTTCATGAGGTTGAGGCAGCGCAGGAAGGTGGACTTGCCACAGCCTGACGGGCCGATGAGCGCCGTGACGGTGCCGGCGTCAAAGGAAAGGCTCGTGGGGTGCAGGGCCTCCTTGGCGTGGTCGTAGCGCACGGTGACGTCGCGGGTCTCGATCAGGTGGTCGGAGACGGTGGCAGCGACGGCGGGCTCGGTGTCCTGGGCGGCACGCATGGCCTCGGGGTTCATGGCTTCGCTCATTCGCTCGTCAGCCTCCTCGCGAGGGCGCGCCCGGCCACGCGGGCGAGCACGTTGAACAGCAGCACGCAGATGATGAGCACCGCAGCCGTGCCCCACACGATCTCGTCGTTGCCGGGCGTGGGCTCCATCTTGAGCTTCCAGATGTGCACGGCCAGCGTCTCGGCCGGGCGGAAGATGTTCCAGGGGCTCCTGGGGCTCGTGATGGCGGCGGCGAAGTTGATGCGCGCCGCGGCCGAGCCCGACGTGAAGATGAGGGCAGCCGCCTCGCCGAACACGCGGCCCGCCGAGATGACCACGCCGGTGACGATGGCGGGCATGGCGGCCGGCAGCAAGACGTTGATCGTGGTCTCCCAGCGCGTGAGGCCCATGGCGAGCGCGGCGTCGCGCTGCGACTGCGGGACGTCTGCCAGCGCCTGCTGGATGACGCGCACCAGGATGGGGATGTTGAACATCGTGAGCGCCAGGGCGCCGGCGATGATGGAGATGCCCCAGCCCAGGACCACGACGAAGAACAGGCTGCCGAACATGCCCACGACAATCGACGGCAGGCTCGAGAGTGTCTCGATGGCCGTGGAGGCCGCCGTGGTGATCCAGTTGTCGGGCGCGTACTCCACGAGGAAGATCGCGGCGCCCAGGCTCACGGGCAGGCTGATGAGCAGCGTGATGATAAGCATGTAGAACGAGTCGAACAGCTGCGTGGCAATGCCGGGCAGCACCTTGTCGGCCGAGTCGTTCACGAGAAATCCAGGCTGGAAGACCTTCCAGAGGCCCTTCACGAGGATGAAGGCCACGATGGCGGCCAGGATGAGCAGCACGAGCGCGGCGATGGCCGTGAGCACGCCGGTGGCGATGCGGTCCTGGCGGCCGATGCGACGGGCGTGGGCGTCGAGGTCGACGTCGGGCGCGGACGCGGCGGCGCGGCCAGGCTCGGCGGCGCTTCCGGCCACGCGCTCCTCGGGGGTGGCGACGCTATCCATTCTTCTTCGCTCCCCTCTTGCTGATGACGTGGATGATGACGATGAACAGCAGGCTCATGCCCATGAGCAGAAGGCCCAGGCTCCACAGCGCGTGGTACTCCACCGAGCCGGTCGTGGCGTTGGCAAGGCCGCTCGTGAGCGCCGTCGTGAGCGTGGCCGCCGGGTCGAGAAGACCGGTGGGCATGGCCTTCTCGACGCCGCCGATGACCATCTGGACGGCGAGCGTCTCGCCAAAGGCACGGGTCATGCCAAGGATGACGGCCGTGAGCAGGCTGGGAAGCGCGCTCTTGAGCACGACGTGGCACACGGTCTGCCAGCGCGTGCAGCCCAGCGCGTAGCTGCCCTCGCGGTACTCGTTGGGCACGGCGGCCAGCGCGTCGATGGACAGCGTGGTCACCGTGGGCAAGATCATGACCGCGAGCACGATGGCGCCCGACAGGATGCCGGCGCCGGTGCCGGCGGCGTCGCCGAAGATCGCGCGCATCGCCGAGTTGACGACCGTGAGGCCGATGAGGCCGTAGACGACCGAGGGGATGCCCACGAGCAGCTCGACGAGCGGCTGGAAGACGCGGCGACCGAACACGGGCTGCACCTCGACAACGAAGATGGCCGAGCCCAGCGCGATGGGCAGGGCGAGCACGGTGGACAGCAGCGTGACGGAGAACGACCCCACGATGAGGGGAAGCGCGCCGTAGCGGCCGTCGGACGGAATCCAGTTCTGCCCGGTGATGAAGCTGCCAAAGTCGACGCCGTCCGCGAAGAACGTGGTGAGGCCCTGCTCGGCGACCATGACGATAAGCGTCACGACGACGAGGGCCACGAGGGCGACGCACGCCCCCGTGAGGCCGAGGCCCACGTTCTCCAGGCTGCGCTTTGGCATCAATCGCTTTGCCATACGAGTCCTTTGGTGAGGTGGTCAAGAAAGCGCGGCGCACGCCCGGGCGGGTGGGCGTGGCGCCGCGCAAAGGGAGGGGTCGCGGATGCTAGGCGGCGCTGATCGTGCCGGAGGCGTCCTTCTTGACCTTCATGCCGGTCAGGGGGATGAAGCCCTTCTCCTCGACAAGCTTGCCCTGGACGTCGTCGGAGAGCATGTAGTCGATGAAGGCCTTCGTGACGTCGTCGGCGCCCGAGGCGACGTACATGTGCTCGTAGGACCAGATCTTGAAGTCGCCGCTCTCGACGTTCTCGCTCTTGGGCTCCACGCCGTCGACCTTGAGGGCCTTGAACTTGGAGTCGTCGAAGTAGGAGAAGGCAAGGTAGGAGATGGCGCCGGCGGTCTGCTGGAGCTTCTCGACCACGGTGCCCGAGGAGTCCTCCTCGGCAACCGGCTTGAAGGAGTCGGGCACGGTGGCGCCGGCGAGCACGGCGTTCTCGAACGTGGCGCGGGTGCCAGAGCCGGCCTTGCGGTTGATGACCTGGATGGGGCCGGCCGTGCCGCCCACCTGGCTCCAGTCCGTGATCTCGCCGGTGAAGATGCCCTTGAGCTGCTCGGTGGTGAGGTCGTCGACATCGACGTCGCTGTTCACGACCGGGCCCATGCCCACGACGGCCACCTGATTGTCGACGAGCTTGGCGGCGTCGGCGGCGTCGAGCTTCTCCTCGGCGAAGATGTCGGAGCGGCCGATCTGGGCCTTGCCGTCCTTGACGTCGGACAGACCCTGGCCGGAGCCGCCGCCGGAGATGGTGATGGTGACGTTGGCGTTCGCGTCCATGAAGGCGTTCGCGGCGTCCTCGACGAGCGGCTGGAAGCTCGTGGCGCCCGAGCAGGTGATGGAGCCGGAGAGGTCGGCGGCAGCGCTCGAGGCGGCCTCCGTGGTGGCGGAGGAGCCCGAACCACCGCAGCCAACGAGGCCGAGGCCGGCGAAGGCAGCGAGGCCACCGGCCATGCCGAGGAACTGACGACGAGACATACCCTTGCTCATGGTTCTCCCTTTGTTGAGTGTTGCGACCTGACCGCCGGGCACCGAGTCTTGTGGCCCGTGGCGGCGCGGCCGCTTTCCAAGACGAGACTCTACGGGCCGCCTGCCGCCGTTTTGGGCTCATCGGCCAGCCCTTACCCGGCCGTGACGCGCCCTTACCGGCGCGTGACGCTGGTTTACGTTGCGCTTACATTTCGCGTGGGCGGGCGACTGTGCGCGGCTCGGCTGGTCCCGCAGGCCATCTACGTAAGAGAGCGGCTAAAACCTGGTCACGAATTGCGTTTGGGAACGAGCCACGAGTTCGCTCTCCGCCCCGCCAACGTCATGCCCGTTGCTGGCAACTCGAATAGCTGCGGCTTTGCAAACGGGTTCACTACTGGCGCTTGCGCGGGAACGGCCAGCTCGTTCCCAAACGCAATTCGCAGCCATCTGAAGGTGTCCCACCCACGTAAATCGCTTGCGCCCCCACGCCCGAGCCCGGACGTGCCCTCCCCTGCCGGGCTCAAGTGAAAAAACGCAAATGCTGAGGTGCCACATTGTTAGGTTCCAATTAATTCGGTCCCATATGATTAGGTACCTTGACTATCTTCGCAATCGGTCCTAGTATGCTCTCGTCACACACAAGGAAGGGAGCCAAATGGCCCAGAAACAGGCAAGGGAGGCGAGCATGGAAACACCAGAGGAAAGCAGTGGCTTTGCGCCGTGCGGGCGCATCGAGGCATGTCCGCGGCCAGACGTGGACGACCCGTTCCGCCCCCGCTGGATGGACATCAGCGACTCCGACGAGCGCCGGGGCGCCCACATCGTGGACATGCTCGGCTTCTGCGGGCACTACATCCACGTGAACGGCGGAGGTCGCTCGGGCCGCGCGCCCATCATCTGCGCGCTACTCAAGCACGGCGACGCCATCCCCCAGCGCGAGCTCATGAACATGTTCGACCTCAAGGCGGGCTCGCTGTCGGAGGTGCTCACCAAGATCGAGCGCGACGGCCTCATCGAGCGCACGCGCGACCCCCAGGACCGCCGCCAGCTCATCGTTCGCCTCACGCCGGAGGGCCACGAGCAGGCCACGGCCGAGCAGCTCAATCGCGAGCGGTTCCGCGCCGAGGCGCTCTGCTGCCTCACGGACGCCGAGTGCGAGCAGCTTGAGGACATGCTCGCACGCATCAAGCAGCACTGGAAGGAAATCGAGCCGGACATGAAGGGAGACTGTGCATGCAAGAACTAGACGCAACCGCAAGCGGCAAGGCGGCCGAGAAGGTCAACTACGCCGCCATCATGCGCAAGCTCGTGGAGAGCATCCGCGAGTATAGGGGCGTCACCATCGCCACGCCGTTGCTCGTCCTGGGCGAGGTCATCTGCGAGATGGCCATCCCCTTCCTCACGGCCAACCTCATCGACCAGATCAAGGTGGGCGCCACCGTTAGCCAGCTGCTGCAGCCTTCGGGCATCCTGGTGCTGCTCGCGCTGTGCTCGCTGGCGTGCGGAACGGCCGCGGGCGTTACGTGCAGCTACGCTAGCTGCGGGTTTGCCAAGAACCTGCGCCGCGACATGTTCTACAACATCCAGCGCTTCAGCTTCGCCAACATCGACGAGTTCTCCTCGAGCTCGCTCGTGACGCGCCTCACCACCGACATCAACAACGTCCAGCAGGCGTTCATGATGATCATCCGCATCGCCGTGCGCTCGCCTCTGTGCCTCGTGTTCGCCTTCACGATGGCGGCCATCATGGGAGGCTCGCTGGCCCTGGTGTACGCGCTTTTGCTGCCGCTTCTCGGCTTTGGCCTGTTCTACATCATCCACAAGGTGCGCCCCATCTTCACGCGCGTCTTCCACAAGTACGACGCCCTCAACGAGTCGGTCGAGGAGAACGTCACGGGCATGCGGGTGGTCAAGAGCTACGTGCGCGAGGACTACGAGAAGGGCAAGTTCGCCCGCGCCGCGCAGGACGTCTGCGCGGACTTCACGCGTGCCGAGAAGCTCCTGGCCTTCAACAACCCCATGATGATGTTCGCCGTTGACCTCACCTGGGTCGTCATCATCTACTTTGGCTCGCAGGTCATCATCACGAGCAACGGCACCCAGTTCGACGTGGGCCAGCTGTCGGCCATCTTCACGTACGGCTTCCAGATCCTCATGAGCCTCATGCAGCTGTCCATGATCTTCGTCATGGTCACGATGGCCGACGAGAGCGCCCGCCGCATCAACGAGGTCCTCGAGGCCGAGCCAACGATCGCCGCGCCCGCCGACCCCGTTCGCGAGGTGGCGGACGGCTCGATCGACTTCGACCACGTGAGCTTCAAGTACTCCGCGCACGCCGAGCGCCAGGCCCTCTCCGACGTGGACCTGCACATCAAGAGCGGCGAGACCATCGGCGTCATCGGCGGCACGGGCTCGTCGAAGTCCACGCTCGTGAACCTCGTGGCGCGCCTGTACGACGCCACCGAGGGCAGCGTCTCGGTGGGTGGCGTCGACGTGCGCCGCTACGACCTCGAGACGCTGCGCACGAACGTCGCCATGGTGCTGCAGAAGAACGTGCTGTTCAGCGGCACCATCGCCGAGAACCTGCGCTGGGGCGACGAGAACGCCACCGACGAGGAGGTTCGCGAGGCCGCCCACCTCGCCTGCGCCGACGAGTTCGTCGATGGCTTCCCCAAGGGCTACGACACCTACATCGAGCAGGGCGGCTCCAACGTCTCCGGCGGCCAGAAGCAGCGCCTGTGCATCGCGCGCGCCCTGCTGCGCCACCCCAAGGTCCTCATCCTCGACGACTCCACGAGCGCCGTGGACACCAAGACCGACGCGAGCATCCGCGAGGCGCTTGCCACCTATCTGCCCAAGACCACGAAGATCATCATCGCCCAGCGCACCTCCTCGGTGGAGGCCGCGGACCGCATCGTCGTGATGGAGGGCGGCCGCATCGCCGACGTGGGCACCCACGCCGAGCTCATGCGCCGCTGCGCCATCTACCGCGAGACCTACACCTCGCAGAACAAGATGGGCACCGAGGAGTCCGACGTCGAGGCCGCCGAGGCCAAGGCGGACGCCGCGCTGCCCGACAATGCCGAGAAGGGAGGCGAGGCCCATGAGTAGGGAGCCTAAGAAGACCCAGACCAAGGCCGGCACCGCCGTCCGCCTCGTCAAGACGCTGTTCTCGTTCTACTCGCACCTGCTGCCCGCCGTGGTGGTGTGCCTGCTCGTGGCCGCCGTGTCCAGCTCGTTTGGCTCGGTGTTCCTGCAGGGCGCGCTGCAGATCGTGTCCACGTACGGCCAGTCGGGCGACTGGGCGGCCGCCCAGCCCGAGGTGCTTCGCCTCGTGCTCACGCTCGCCGCCGTCTACCTCGCGGGCGTGGTCGCGTCGCTGTTCTGGAACCGCTCCATGGCCACGATCACACAGGGCTCGCTCGAGCAGCTGCGCGAGAAGCTCTTCAACCACATGCAGGACCTGCCCATCAGCTACTTCGACACGCACCAGCGCGGCGACGTCATGAGCCACTACACCAACGACATCGACGCCATCCGCCAGATGATCTCGCAGTCGCTGCCGAACCTGTTCCAGACGTGCGTCATCCTCATCACGGTGTTCGTCATCATGCTGTACTACTCCGTGTGGATGTGCCTGGTCATCGTGGCCGGCGTGGCGTTCATGGTGGTCATGACCAACCTGCTTGGCAGCAAGTCCGCGCGCTTCTTCGTGGCTCAGCAGAAGGAGCTCGGCGTGGTCGAGGGTCAGGTCGAGGAGATCATGAACGGCCAGAAGGTCGTGAAGGCGTTCTGCCACGAGGCCGCCGCCGAGCGCGACTTCGACGCGTTCAACGAGCGCCTGTTCGAGGTCTCGCAGAAGGCCAACATGTACGGCAACATCCTCATGCCCGTGCTCATGAACATCGGCAACCTCCTCTACGTCATCGTGGCGCTCGCCGGCGGCCTCATGCTGGCCCTCGGCGTGCCCAACGTGTCGCTGTCGGGCATGGCGCTGTCCATCGCCGTGGTGGTGCCGTTCCTCAACATGACCAAGCAGTTCTGCGGCCAGATCGGCCA